>Ga0126304_10000040_pt1 | contig 31104 bp, 27 predicted proteins | sample Plot25_FD_92538 | JGI IMG/M metagenome (GOLD analysis project Ga0126304, IMG submission 92538) | Serpentine soil microbial communities from UC McLaughlin Reserve, CA, USA - Plot25 | ecosystem: Environmental > Terrestrial > Soil > Grasslands | place: USA: UC McLaughlin Reserve, Lake County... | reverse complement strand
GCACTTGATGATCGCCGACGGCGACATGGTCAACGCCGGCGACGTGCTCGCGAAGATTCCGCGCGAGACGACGAAGACCAAGGACATCACGGGCGGTCTGCCGCGCGTGGTCGAGCTCTTCGAGGCCCGCAAGCCGAAGGATCCGGCGGTCATCTCCGAGATTGACGGCGTCGTCAAGGATGGCGGCGTGGTCAAGGGTCAGCGCAAGATGATCATCGTTCCCGACGATGGCAGCGACGCGCGTGAGTACGCATTGCCGCGCGGCGTGCACGTGAACGTGCACGAAGGCGAGCGCGTGCGAGCCGGTGAGCAGCTGATGGACGGTCCGAGCAACCCGCACGACATTCTGCGGGTGCTGGGAGAGAAGGAACTGCAGAAGTACCTGGTGAACGAAATCCAGGAGGTCTACCGGCTGCAGGGCGTCAACATCAACGACAAGCACATCGAGGTCATCTCTCGGCAGATGATGCGGTGGGTGCGGATCGAGGACGTCGGCGACACTGAATTCCTGATCGACGAGCAGACGGACAAGTTCCGGTTCCTCGAGGAGAACGAGCGGGTGATTCAGGCGGGCCTGCGGCCGGCGACGGCGCAGCCGATGCTGCTGGGGATCACCAAGGCGTCGCTCTCGACCGACTCGTTCATCTCGGCGGCATCGTTCCAGGAGACGACGCGCGTCCTCACCGAAGCGTCCATCTCCGGGAAGATCGACCACCTGCGCGGCCTGAAGGAGAACGTGACGATGGGACGTCTGATTCCCGCCGGAACGGGCTTCGAATGGTATCGGCACGTGCGGATCCCGGTGGACGAGCCGCCACCGCCGCCGGTGCCGCCGCAGCCGGCCGAGGACGATCTCGATCTCGATCGCGAGATCGAATACGCCTTCGACACCGACGAGCCGATGCTCGGACGTCCGCCCGCCGGCGACGTCGAGTAGATGTAGTGTCCGGCTTCAGCCGGACAGACGATTACGACACACGAGGCACAGAGGCACAGGTCTCTGTGCCTCTTTTCTTGTACCAGTCGAGAAGAAGCATTGCGTCGGCGCGATGCCGTGGCGTTTCGCGATCGTAGTCCACGGGCATGAGCCGCTTTCAACCGTTTGTGCACACTAGCTGGCAAGTGTTGTTCAGTTGTCAACGGTTGGGCGTTACTTGCAGACGGAGGTGTTATGCGTCGACTGTCCTTGGCTTTTGCGTTAGCAACCGTCGCTGCCCTGTGGCGACAGCGATTCCTCAGGATCACCGACATCATCGTCATCCACGACGACGTCGGTCGCGGGTGACGGTGGCCAGCCCGCTGCGCATGGGCCAGACGGCGCAGGCCTCGGGTACGGAAATGCGGGCCAATGCGCAGTCGCAAAGCATCACATCGGGATGGCTATCGGACGCGCCGGCGGTGGCGACCGTCACGGGCGCCGGGCTGGTCGGCGGCGTGGCCAACGGCCGTGCAACCATCTATGTGGTGGCCGGCGGACGGCAGGGACAGCAGGTCATTCGGGTCGTGCCCGACTATCAGGGTCGGTGGGGGGCGTGCTTCGCGTGACATCGTGCACGGAATCGGGGATCTTCGCGCAGATTGATTTCTGCGATGAGTTCCCGGCCGGATACACGAGCGGCTACACACTCGCCCTCGCCCAGTCCGGCGAGCTGATGACCGCGACAGCATCGTATGGCGGTCCTGCCTTCCCGGGAGTCGCCGCGCCCGTCCGGGAGGATGGCACGAGCGCCTTCACGCCGCAGATGAGCATCACCGATTCGGGTATCACGCTCACACTCGATGCCGCCTTTACCGTCAACTCGCAGCGCGTTGGCGAGTTGACGGGCACCGTCAACGAGGTGTGGCGTGTCACGAACGTCACCGGCGAGGGCCGGCTGGTGCAGGACATCGTCGCGACGACGCGCACTAGCACGACGACGCTGAACGGGAACGGGAGCGACGGAATATCCAGATTCCGTATCCTGCGGAAACTAGCGCAGGATCGATAGCCCATTGACCGAAACGCCGCGAATTCGCCAAGCCCCGTCATCCTGACGCTCCGTCCAATCATGGCAATTCCGGGTTCCGGTCATCTTCGATGGCCTCCACGGCCGGTCCGCCTTCGCCTTCGGGCTCCGGCGGGACCGGCCCTTTTTTTGTACGTAGTGTCCGGCTTCAGCCGGACCGAAGCGCCTCAGCCGCGTGCTTCCCGCATGATGGTTTGACATGCGCGTTTGTTGGCGCAATGATCCGCGCCGTGTGGTCGGCAATCCGCGTGTTTCACGTGTGGCAGGTCAGTCGGCCTTAGTCGTTCCTATCGTCTTGGAGGGTGAGTGGCGCTCGCCTACTCGCACGGAACGTCGCGCGTTCGGCTCCTCGGCCAGACGATCGGTCAAAACCTGCGGGACACGGCCCGTCGATTTCCGGATCGGGACGCACTGATCGTTCCGTACCAGAACGTCCGTCTCACGTACGGGGAGTTCGATTCGAAAGTCGATGCGCTCGCCCGGAGCCTCCTGGCCATCGGGATCGACACCGGCGATCGGATCGGCATCTGGAGCCCGAATAACGCGGAGTGGGTGCTGATCCAGTACGCCGCTGCGCGGATCGGCGCGATTCTCGTCAATCTCAACCCCGCCTATCGCACACAGGAGATCCATTACGCCCTCGGGCAGTCGCAATGCCGGCTGCTCTTCGGGGCCACCAGCTACAAAACGAGTGACTACGTCGCGATGATCGACGCTGTGCGACCACACGTCTCGACGCTCGAACGGGTCGTGTTCATCGGAACCGAGAGTTGGGGCGATCTCTTCACCGCCGCCGCTGCCGTGCCGAACGACGCCGTGCGCAGACGCGAGGCAGGGCTGCAGTTCGACGACCCGGTCAACATTCAGTACACGAGTGGCACGACGGGATACCCGAAGGGCGCCACCCTGAGTCACCACAACATTCTGAACAACGGCTATTTTGTTGGCGAGGGCTGTCGCTACACGGAGATGGACCGGGTCTGCATCCCCGTGCCGTTCTATCACTGCTTCGGCATGGTGCTCGGCAACCTCGCCTGCACGACGCATGGCTCGGCAATGATCGTCCCCGCTCCCACCTTCGACGCCGCGGCGACACTGCAAACCGTCCAGGACGAGCGTTGCACGAGCCTGTACGGTGTGCCGACGATGTTCATCGCCGAACTCGCCCTGCCGGATTTCAATGGCTACGATTTGTCCTCACTGCGCACTGGGATCATGGCCGGGTCGCCGTGTCCGATCGAGGTCATGAAACAGTGCGTCACGGCGATGCACATGAGGGATGTGACGATCTGCTACGGCATGACCGAAACGTCACCGGTGTCCACTCAGACCGCTGTCGATGACCCGATCGACAAACGAGTGGGCAGCGTCGGGCGTGTCCATGCCCATCAGGAGGTGAAGATCGTCGATGCTTCGACCGGCGCTGTCGTACCGTGTGGCACATCCGGCGAGCTGTGCACGCGTGGTTATTCCGTGATGCTCGGGTACTGGCGCGAACCGGAGAAGACCGCCGACGCGATCGACCGTGCGGGCTGGATGCACACCGGCGACCTTGCGACCATGGACGAGGACGGCTACGTCAACATCGTGGGGCGGATCAAGGACATGATCATCCGAGGCGGGGAGAACGTGTACCCGCGCGAGATCGAGGAGTTTCTCTTCACGCACCCGGACATACTGGACGTACAGGTCATCGGCGTTCCCGATCTGAAATACGGCGAGGAGATCATGGCGTGGGTGAGGCTACGCCGTGATGCAGGGCCCTTGAACGCCGAGGGACTGCGTGTATTCTGCGCGAACCGGATTGCGCACTTCAAAATCCCACGGTACGTGCACGTCGTCGAGGAGTTCCCGATGACCGTGACCGGCAAGGTGCAGAAGTATCTGCTCAGGGCCAAAGCCGTGGAGCTGCTGGATCTACAACGCGCCGCCCACGTCGAGACGGCCTGACCCGGGCCTTTGGTCATTGCGACAGCGTCGCACGTCGTCCCTCCCGAACGTCCCTATTGAAACGGAGGGCCGGTCCTTTGGACCGGCCATTTTCTTGTCCAGCCGAGCCGGAATCATAGCTTGGAGGAGATCGTCAGTTTAAACCCGCTCGGCTCTGTCACATCGAACGCGCGGCTGCCCCATTGGGTGTCGTGCGGTTCGGAGTCGAGGGCGACGCCCGCCTTCTTGGCACGCGCGGCGAGTTGATCGATGTTCTGCGGGGTGCTCATGTAGAAGCGCACGCCGACACCCTTCTGCCGGTCGCGACCTTTCTTCCAGTCATCTTGACTCACCCCGATTTCCATATCGCCGGCACGCAGCGTCGCACCGCGCAGCACGCCGCCGTCTTCCCAACGCTCGGCGACTGTGAAGCCCAGACCCTCGAAGAAGGCGAGGCTCTTCTGCAGATCGTCCACGGTCAAACTCGGCATGAGCGTCTTCACCTGTAGCGGAGCTTCGGTCGTTGTTGCCATAACATCCCTCTCGATGTGCTTGGAGGTTTCTTTCGTGCAGTCGTTTCGACCGTATCGCCACATCGCGTACGCCGTCAACCACAGGCGTGCGCATCGAAATTCCGAAGGTCAGCTCGACCCGATGACGTGCCTTCAGTGAAGTCGGGATTCCGCTCTGGGCGGAATAGCCACTACGGTGCAGGAGGGCGATATCTTCTCTGGTTCTCCATGCAGATGTACTCGAGCACGTCGGTATCGGGCAGCAAAGTCAGTGTGGTCTTGAAACCGAAACGCCGGGTGTAAAACTTCGAATCATCGAACGTCAGTTCGAGGTCCATGTGTCCGAAGTCGCGCCGACGGTAACGCTCGGTGATGTGCATGGCCTCGCTGCGCGGGTGTCCGAAGCCGTCCAGCCAGGCGCTCTCCTTGAAACCGGTCGTGTCGACCACGAGCGTTTCGCCTTGCCAGCGTCCCACCGATGATCCCATCCAGCTCGGTTCCGGGTCTTTCGGCAGGCTGCGCCCATCGATGTAGATCTGCCGCGCAGGGTCACCGTTACCCGGCAGAACCACGAACTGCCGAGGAGCCTGAATGATTTTGAACTCCGTGATCAACATCGCGGCCGGGACACTGCTCGGCTGACAGTAGGCGGTGGGAAAATCCTGGCCGCTCTTCTGCCGCTGCGCCATGATGGCGGCAGCCTCGGGCCGAAGGGGCTGCTCGCCTGGGGCGACATCCCACAGCACGTTGAGCACATGCTTGGTGATGTCGTTCAAATCGGGTTGGATTTCGGGTAACCCGGGACCCAGGACGCGAACGAACTCGGCGACTGGCGTGCGCTCGGCCTGCCACACGCCGGACAGGTCTGGCTTTCCGTTCAGCCGTGGCGCAGGGGCAGACAGATTCGCTCGCCCGTCCTTCGTTCGTGGCGTGCGTGGGTCATGGTAGTTCAGCGACTGCGCCTCGACCCACCCCAGCGCCACTGTTACAAGCACCGCCACGATCGAGCGAGTCCTCATGCCCCACCTCCAACGCCGGTCATTATCGCAAATCGCCCGCGGAAACTCGCGTGCGCAGGCAACGCGGAACCCGCGATGAGTGAAGAACTACAGCTTGAACAGCCTGGTGGCGTTTTCCGAGGCGATGCGGAGGCGATCACTCTCCGGAATCGGGGCTGTATCGAACCATGCGGCTGCATCGGCGGTCTCTTCAAAGGGGTAGTCGACCGAGAACAGCACGCGATCGGCGCCGACTTCGGCGATCGCGTCGACGAGGGTTGGCGTTCGAAAGTTGCCGCTCGTCGTGAGAAAGACGTTGGAGCGGAGGTACTCCGTGATGGTCCGGCGCGCCGGAACGCCCTGCGGCATCTTGTGCAAGCGATGGTCGATTCGCCACGCGTTGTACGGCAATCCCTCGCCAAGGTGGCCGAGGATCAATGTCAGACGAGGATGCCGATCGAACAGGCCGCTGCACATCAAACGCAGCGCATGGACGGCAGTTTCCGCCGCGAACGCCCAGACCGGCCCGAGCAGCCAGGGATGACCCTCGTAAATCGGTTCACGCGACGGCAGCGGCTCGCGCGGGTGCAGATAGAAGGGGACGTCGAGGTCGTCGACGCGCCGCCAGAACGGAGCATACACAGGGTGATCGTAATAGACGACGTCCTCACCGTCACCGACTTGCGAGAATCCGTTGGCGAGCGCGCCCTTGAACCCGAGCTCTCTGACGGCGCGAGTGAGCTCCTCTGCCGCCGCGTCGGGGTCTTGCAGCGGGAGTGCCGCGAACCCGCCAAGTCGATCCGGCTTGCGCGCAACGGCTTCCGCGAGTACATCATTCGCACGGCGTGCGATCTCGATTGCGCGAGATCGATTGGCGATCGCCTGGATCGCGGGAGAGTTCAGCGAGAGAATCGCGTACGCGATGCCGTGCGCGTCCATCTGCGACACGCGGTGATCGTAAAAATCCAGCAACCGCTGCTCGAGCAGCGACCACGACTGTCCGCTGGCATAGCGAGTGGAATCGGCCAGCGTCTCCGGTAGCGCGAAGTGCTCCTCGAGCGCAATCTTCCCAATCATCGGTCATCGAAGGTAGCACACTGATGACCTTGACATCGGCGATGGCGGCCGCCGTCTAGCAGTGACTTTGATCATCAGCATCGCGAGACGCGCGGCGGCTCAGCCGCGCCAACAGTGACCTCCGTTTGCGACACACCGTGGCTCAGAGTCGGTTCGGTCGCCTTCCGTCCCGCGTGTACATCTGACCACTGGCGGCATCACTATTGCCAGCGGTTGAGAAGAGCAACTGTAAAGGAAGTGACCCATGAAACTGGTGCTTGTCTCGATCGTGGTGCTGCTTGCGTCACCTGTGTACGCGCAGGAGAAGGAACTCAACGAAACGACGATGGGCAGGTTGCGTCACGACGGCAACGCCATGCTCAACGACTCGAAGGTAGACGATCCATCAGAATACCGAGGCGGGGCGCCGGCGACGCAGCGTTCGCTGGTGAAGATCTCCGGCGACGTGGTGGAGGGCTCCCATCGCGAAGAAGTCGTGTTGATTCAATTGAAACAGACAGGTGATCGTCAGCGCGGTGGCGAGTTTTATCTCGGATTGAAGATTCCTGGCACCAGCACGACCGACGAGGCGATGTTCGACGCCCTGGTGGCAACGTACCGGGACGGGTTCCACTTTAACCTGCCTATCTATGCCCCGAATCTCCCGGACGCGGCTGTCACCCCATCGTTCATTCAATCGCCGAATGGGCAGTTTCGGACGTACATCCAAAACGACGGTGATCTCGTGACGTACGAAGTGATGCAGCCCGGAAACTGGCTGCGTCCTGTATGGTCGAGCATGAGTGGGCCCATTCCGCAACGTTCTGGGTTGGACGACGCAGATCACGGAGACGAGTGACTCGCGCCAAGGTTCCTGCTGTATCGCGGAACGCGCGTGCCTCTAATGCTGACGAGCCTTACTTGAGGAACGTGGTCCGGAATAGCTTGAGCGTCACCCCAACGCCGGCGTAGGCATCGACGTTCCCGGGTTCCGAGTCTCGGTCGCGTTTGAGCACCGTGATCCGCGCGGGCAGCACCAGGTTGGCGCGGTCCCCAAGCGACAGACCTGTCTCCAGTCCATAGGTGAACCCAAATGCCACCTCCCTCCATTCGTACGCCGTTGCGCCGGAGTACGGCACGACACCTTCCCTGCGGAACGAGACATTCTTGGTTTCTCCCAACGAGAATGCCGGACCTCCGACGAGGGCTAGCCTCGAGCGGTTGCGCGTACTCAGGTTGACGCGAGCCATGATCGACAGCCGCGTCTCGCGGTGCGCCGATGTCGTCTCGATGAAACGATAGCGCGTGAATAGGTGGATTGCCGTTGCGTCCTCATTCGACGGCGGCGCCGATCTCGCGGCCCGACAGGCGCAGGCCGAGCACGCTCGAGGACAGCGGGTTCTTGGGAGGCCTGCACTCGTCGAGGAAATATGGACACAGGCTGCTGCTGGGCCTGGCGTAGCCCATAAACGCCGCGGCGTACATGTCGACAGCGAGTATGCCGACGTTTTGGAACACTTGCGCGACATTCGCATCACCGAGCGCGTAGCGCGGCCCAGTGTATTCGGTGCCCAACGAACCCACCGTCAGACGCGGAAACGTTGAGGATGCCGACGAGTCGACGATTTCCACCGTGGCGGAGTCCGAAAACCCGCGCGCCGTGACGGTGATCGTGGCATTGCCCACTCCGACGGCTTGGAGCGTCAATGATGTCCCGATGAGACGGACGACTGCGGGGTTCGAAGAGGTCCATGTGGCTTCGCAAGTGGCAATCGGTTCGTACACACCGTCCGCATGGATAGCGAGTACGGAAAACGAGAAAGTGCTACCAACCGCGAACTGAGCCCGCGTCGGAAACGCGTAATAGAGCCATACAGCCGTGGTCGGGGCGGTCGACGTTCACTGCGCCGGCGCGATGACGGTGGGCAGCGTGGTCGACGGTGTCGAAGGCAGAGAGACGTCGTTGCAGGCGATATTGGTGAACGCCAGCATAACTAGACCAAGCACCTGTGTAACATCCCGGGCCAACGTGTGCGCTCCAATCGAAGGGGATGTCTAAATTTATCGGCCGATCCCGTTTGGGGTGTGACGGGTGACGACGAGTACGGCATTTCCGCTACCCAACGCAGCGCCGCTCGTCCTCGGAGCAGCCCGTTTCTTTGTACGAGGCGTGCTTTAATTGGCCTATGCGCAACCGGCTTCGCTTCCTGATGTGGATCGCCGCAGCAACTCTGATCGCTAGTGTGTCGATGCACGCACAGTGGCTGCATGAGCGCACTGCGGACGCGCCGCGCACGCGCGACGGCAAGGTGGACCTGACCGGGCGCGTTCCGCGACTGAACGGCAAGCCCGATCTGTCTGGCCTGTGGCAGGTGCAGGGTGATCCGCGCGCCCCCGGCGGACTATTTGGCCTCGGTGAATCGTTGAATTCCCGGTACTTCCGCAATGTGCTGTCCGACTTTACGGCCGACGAGGCACCACTGACGCCGGCGGGTGCGGCGCGGTTGAAGCAGAACGTTCAACCCACGACGTTCAACCCTGTCCTCAACTGTCTACCGGACAGCGTTCCGCACGGCGACCTGCTGCCCGAGCCGTTCAAGATCCTGCATTCAAACGGCGTCGTCGTCTTCTTGTACGAAGTGGAAACGACTTTTCGACAAGTGTTCATGGATGGCCGCAAGCTGCCCGTCGATCCGTCGCCAGCCTGGCAGGGCTATTCGGTGGGGCGGTGGGAGGGCGACACGCTTGTCGTGGACACGATCGGCTTCAACGACCGCAGCTGGCTCGACGCGCGCGGAACGCCCCATAGCGAGGACATGCGCGTCGAGGAACGCTTCAGCCGTCGCGACTACGGCCACATGGACTTGAAAATCACGATCACGGATCCGAAGACGTTCACGAGACCGATCGCGTTCAGCGTGGTGCTCGATCTGATGCCGGACACGGATCTGCTCGAACACTACTGTGCCGAGAACGAGCGGGACGACGCCCACATCCGCGGTGGGGCGAGTCGCTAGCGATATCAGTCGCTACTGCTTTCCGCGTTTTCACCTCGTGCCCTGCCATCGAGACGACGAAAGGCTCGTGTTAGGATCCGCGGCATGAGACTGCATCTGATCCGAGCTGCTGTCGTGATGTCATTGGCGATGGTGGCTGGCGGCGGGACGATGCGTGCGCAAACCCAGGGAACGACTGGCGGCGTGCAGGTCGCGGTACCTCAGGGCAGCGCACAGGATCGGTCTGCGGCCGCCGCCCAGCAGCAACGACAACAAGACGCGCGCGGCCGGTTGGCCAACGAGCCGCCGCCGCGCACTGCCGATGGGCGCATCGTGCTCGGCAACACGGCGATGCGGAAGGGTGTCTGGGTCGGCGGCAATCTCGGGTTCTGCAACGCGAACAGAGTGTCCGGACCGGCGTCGCTCAATCCGGGCGCCACCGCAGGGCGCGGGACTGGCCCAGGCGCCGCCGCTGGTCCGGCTGGCGGGCGAGGTGGTGCCGCGGCTGCGCCGTGCACACCGATTCCGTACATGAACTGGACGCTGGCCATGTCAGACGATCGGCGGCGGAACGAGCTCGAGCCGCACACGCGCTGCAAGCCGTCAGGCGGACCGCGACAGTGGCTCACGCCCTACGGCGCTGAGTTCGTGGAGCTGCCGGAACTGAAGCTCGCGTATATCTTCGACATCGGCGGGCCGCATACCTACCGCACGATCTACATGGACGGTCGCTCGCATCCGCGGAATTGGACGCCGAGCTATTACGGCCATTCAATCGGCTGGTGGGAAGGTGACACGCTGGTCGTGGATACGATCGGCTTCAACGAAGGCTTCTGGATCGACCGCGGCCAGCTCCCGCACACCGATCAACTCCACCTGCTCGAGAAGTACACGCGCACTTCGGTCGGCACGATGAAATACGAAGTGACGGTCGACGATCCCGGCGCCTACACAAAGCGCTTCACCGGAACGTCGAACCTGCGATGGGAGGACGGCACTGAGCTGTTCGAATACGTGTGTCAGCAGGCGAACCAGGCATACACGCTGATGGTCGGTGAGGGGACCTCGGTCGACCGTACTACCCTGATCGTGCCGTAGGGAATATCCGGAACTGCTAGCCTACGGCTTTACGACCTTCACCATGTAATAGGTGATGCCGCTCGACGGCACGTCCTTGAACCAGTGCGGGATGCCGGCCGGGATCGAGATGAAGTCGCCCTTCTTCAGTTGATGTGTCTGGCCGCCCTGGATGTCGGTGCCCGTCAGCTGGTTCGTCCGCACCTCCTTCTGGCCAACGATCGTTCCGCCAGTGACGAACGTTGCGCTGCCGTCCACGATGTAGAAGGTGTCGGTTTCCTTGGTGTGGACTTCGACCTGGCCCGGTTTCACGCGTCGAAGCACCGAGGCGACGTGATCTGATCCAGTATCCAGCGCCCCTCCCTTTGCGAACGCCTCTGTAACTTTGGCGGCGTCAACATAGGTCACCTGATCTGCGGCCTGCCGCGCCCCGGCGGGCGCGAGCCACGCCGCCAGGATGACGACGACAGCACACGAGCGTTTCATTTCGCCTCCAGTGCTTTCCGAATGATTGCCGCAGCCGCCGGGAATTCCTTCTTCGCATTGCAGCAGAAGACCCCTTCAGCAACATTCAGCGGTGTCCAACCCAGCCTCGTCTTGGCGCGTACGTCGGCGCCGTGTTCGACGAGGTACTGCACGATCGACGGCTGGTTCGACATGATTGCGCCGATCAGCGGCGTGCTGCCGTCCCAGCGCGGATCCCCGACGCCGAGGTCGAGCAGCGTGTCGATGTTGTGCGGATAATAGAGCAGCGTGTAGGCCACGTCGCCCTCCATCGGGTAGTCGCCGAAGTTCGCGCGTGCGTTGACGTCAGCACCCAGTGACACTGCGAGCTTCACCGCCTCGAGCCGCTCCGCTTCGGGCACTCCCGTAAATGGACCGGGTGTCTCACCCTCCCATGTATCCAGACCGGCGGCCACCATCAAGGGGGTGACACCTGTCAGCGTTGCGATCGTCGGGTCCGCCTTGAACTCGACAAGCAGCCGCATCAATTCGATATCGCCGTTCTTCGCGGCGACGTAAAACGGTGTCGCGCCGCGGTAGCTGAGAAGATGTCGTCCCAGCCGGATGTTCGGCGGATTGCGCGCGGTGCCGCCTTCTTTGCCGAAGCGAGGCTCGTTCCACTCGACCCGCGTGTTGGGATTTGCGCCGTGCTCGAGCAGTTTCCTGGCAAGTTGAATCGCCGTGACATTCCCGGTCTGCTGCGGTGTCCCCACCGGTGTGTTGCCGACGCCGGCGGCGCCGTCGGCGCCCGGCTTGCGCAGCCACGCCACCGTGTGGAGCGGAGACGCGCGCGGATCGGGGAGGTTCGGATTGGCGCGATGATCGAGCAGCACCGACGCCAGCTCGAAGTAGGCGTTCACCGCCGCAACGCTCAGCGCGCTCGAACCGTCGGTCGCGACGTCGTCGACATTGGCGCCCCGCTTCAGCAGCGCGACGGTGGTCTCGATGTGGGCGTTGCGCACCGCGAACAGCAGCGGCGTGAAGCCGCCATTGGATTTCAACGTGAGGTCTGCGCCCGCTTCGACGAGGACATCGACCACGGCGGTGTTACCTTCGGCCGCCGCCCACATCAACGCGGTCTGACCGCGATATGGCTCCTTCGTATCAATGTTTGCGCCGTGAGTCAGCAGCAACCTGACCGCGTCGGCTTTGCCTGACAGCGCTGCGGTCATCAGCATCGTCTGGCCTTCCTGGGAAACGCCGTTCGGGTCGGCGCCTGCTTTCAGCAGCCGTGCGATCACTGCCGCGTTGCCGTTGACGGCGGCGAGGTACAGCGGCGTGATGTTGTAGCGGGTCGAGGCCCTGGCATTGGCGCCGGCGCCGAGCAACAGCTCGACGAGCTGCATGTCGTTCCGCTGCGCGGCCCAGTGGAGAGCCGTGAAACCATCCGCCTCGGTCGCGTTGATGTTGCCCTGTTGTTTGAGGAGGGTTCGGACCGCCTGGACGTCCTGCTTCTTGACCGCGTCAATCAACGGTGACCCAACCGCCGAGACGGAGATCGTCGCCGCCAGGCAGCCGATGCCTACAAGGTGAAGCCAGCCGCGAAACCTCATTTATCCTCCACGCTACGGCGGTAATATAACCCCGTATTTGAATGCGCTACAGAGGTTTGCTTGGTGTCGCCGCGCTTGGTTTTGCGATCGCCATCGCCACAGCGAGGCCCGTCGCACAGACGCCAGGGCCGCCCGCTGCCTCCCCAGCCGCACCGGCTGTCAGCGCAGCCGCCTCGTCCACCGCGATCCTCAAGCAGTACTGCGCCACGTGTCATAACGAACGCCTGAAGAGTGGCGGCCTTGTCATCGATCCCGCTGGTGTCGACAACGTCACCGCAGGAGCTGACCACTGGGAGAAGGTGGTTCGCAAGCTGCGGACGCAGTCGATGCCGCCACCCGGAGCGCCGCGTCCGGACGCCGTCAGCTACGACCGCGTTGCCACGTTCCTCGAAACCGAGTTGGACCGCGCCGAAGCCGCGCGTCCGCATCTCGGCAAACTGCCGCTGACACATCGCCTCAGCCGGACGGAATATCGAAACGCCGTCCGCGATCTGCTCGCCCTCGAATCGCTGCCGCGTGAGGTCAGCATCGATTACCTGCTGCCGCCGGACAACATCAGCAGCGGCTTCGACAACATCGCCGACCTGCTGTTCATTTCGCCAAGCAGTATGGAGCGCTATCTCGACGCCGCGCGGAAGATCAGTCGCCTGGCGATTGGGGATCCGGCGATGCCGGTAATGGTGAACATTCATCGACTCGATCCGGAGCATCCGCAGGACGAGCGCGTGGATGACTTGCCATTCGGTACTCGCGGCGGCATCGCCGTGCGGAGCGAGTTCCCTGTGGACGGCACGTACATCGTTCGCGTGGATGTAGGTGCCGCGGAGGGCCACGACCTGGAGATCCTCATCGACGGCGAGCGTGTCGCGCGTCGCGCCCTCGGTGGTGGCCGCGGCGGTCCTGCGGTCGATGCTCCCCCCGGTCAGCCCGATCCGTCCGATCCCGATCCCACTCCGCCATCGAACGATCGCCCGGCAGTGCTGGGCAGAGGCGCGGCACCGGTGGGTGCAGCGGGTGCAGTCGGCGGACGCGCCGGAGGTCGGGGTCGAGGTGCGGCGGCTGCCCCGCTGGAGTTTCCGCTCACGCTGAACGCCGGCCCGAAGCTGATTGGTGTGGCGTTCGTGCAGCGCACCGACGCGCGAGACGAGGCGACGCTTCGGCCGCGGATGCGGAGCCGCGGCACCCAGCCGGCAATCAACAGCGTGACGATCAGCGGACCGTACAATGCCACCGGAGGCGGCGAGACGCCGAGCCGGCGCCGCATCTTTGTTTGCCGGCCTGTGTCCGCCGCGGAAGAACTCCCCTGCGCGCGCAGGATTCTTTCGACGCTTGCGCGCCGCGCGTATCGTCGCCCGGCGAACGAGACAGACGTCAGGGACCTCCTGCCATTCTACGAACAAGGCCGCCGTGGGGCGGGCTTGCCCGCCGAAGCCTCGGCCAAGGCGGGCAGCTTCGATCTCGGCATCCAGAGAGCGCTCGAGCGGCTGCTGGTGAGCCCGCAATTCCTCTTCCGCCTCGAGCGCGATCCATCGAGCATTGCCGCCGGGGCTGCGTATCGCATCAGCGACATCGAGCTCGCCTCACGGCTGTCCTTCTTCATCTGGAGCAGCATTCCAGACGATGAACTGCTGGAGGTCGCGGCGACGGGACGGCTGAAGGACTCGAAAATACTCGAGCAGCAGGTGCGTCGCATGCTCGCCGACCCGCGGTCTGAGTCGCTGGTCACGAACTTCGCTGCCCAGTGGCTCTACCTTCGAGACATCGCGGCCAAGCAGCCGGACGAGATCCTCTTTGCCGACTTCGACGAAACACTCCGCACCGCGATGCAGCACGAGACGGAACTGTTCATCGGAAGCGTGTTCAGAGAGAATCGCAGCGTCCTCGATCTTGTGAAAGCCAACTACACCTTCCTGAACGAACGGCTGGCGCGCCACTACGGCGTAGCGAATATCAAGGGCAGCTACTTCCGTCGCGTCACGTTCCCGGACGGCAGCATCCGCGGCGGGTTGTTGGGACAGGGGAGCGTACTGACGATCACGTCGTACTCGACGCGCACCTCGCCGGTTCTTCGCGGCAAGTGGGTGCTCGAAAACCTGCTGTCGGCAGCGCCGCCGCCTCCGCCAGCCGACGTGCCATCGCTGAAGACAGAGACCGCTCCGGGCAAGCCGCTGACGCTGCGCGAGGCGATGATCCAACATCGGGCAGCCCCGTCGTGCGCCGGCTGCCACGCGCGGATGGACCCGATTGGCTTCGCGATGGAGAACTTCGACGCCGTCGGGCGATGGCGCGAGCGCGACGGCCAGCAGCCGATCGATGCCACCGGCGTTTTCCCTGAGGGGACCAAGTTCGATGGAATTTCCGGGTTGAAGCAGGAGCTGCTGCGTCAGCCCCAACAGTTCGTCGGCACGGTCGCGGAGCGCTTGCTGATGTACGCGATCGGCCGCAACCTGCAATACTATGACGCACCCACCGTGCGCACCGTGATGCGCGATGCGGCGCCGGCGAACTACACGCTGCCGTCGCTGGTGCTTGGGATCGTGAAGAGCCGTCCCTTCCAGATGCGAGAGGCCGGAGGCGAGTGATGTTCGTCAGCAAGAAATCGCTGCCGCGGCGGACGTTCCTGCGTGCGATGGGCACGACGATCGCGCTGCCGTTTCTCGACGCGATGGTCCCGGCCCTCTCGGCACGCGCCCTCAAGCCCACGCCGCGCTTCGGCTTCGTGTACATCGCCAACGGCGTCATCCAGAACCAGTGGACGCCGGCGATGACAGGAGCGGGATTCGAGTTGACGCCGACACTGTCGCCGTTCGCCAGCCTGCGCGACAAGATCACCGTCCTCAGCGGCCTTTCGCACCGCCAGGCGGATACCTTCGGCGACGGGACCGGCGATCATCCGCGCGCCTCGGCAGTGTGGCTGACCGGCGTGCACGCCTACGACCGTACACGACCCGACGTCGAGGTCAAGCTGGCGACAACGGTCGATCAGCTCCTGGTACGCGAGATCGGCAAGACATCGCGCATTCCGTCGATCGAGATGTCGGTTGATTTCCCGACGCAGGGCTCTTGTGACTCCGGCGACTGCTTCTATGTGAACACCGTCTCGTGGCGCAACGAGACGACGCCGAATAACACGGAGTCGCATCCGCGGATCCTGTTCGAGCGTCTGTTCGGCGACGGCGGCAGCGCCGACGCGCGCCAGTCACGCAGCCAGTCGGAGGGCAGTATCCTCGACTCCGTCCGCGAAGAAGCCAACCGCGTGGCGAATAGCCTCGGGCGTGGCGACAAGGCCAAGCTGCACGAGTATCTCGACTCGGTGCGCGAGATCGAACAGCGTATCCAACACGCCGAGTCGCAGCCGGTGGAGATCGAGCTACCGGAGCGCCCCACCGACATTCCATCCTCGTTCGACGCGCACACCAAGCTGATGTTCGACCTGCAGGCGCTGGCCTTCCAGGCTGACATCACGCGCGTGTTCAGCATGGTGATGTCGCGCGAGCTGAGCACGATGACGTTCGCCAACATCGGCGTGCCCGAGCAGCATCACGGCGTGTCGCACCATCGCAACGATCCGCAGCTGATTGCGAAGAAGGCACGCATCGATCTGTATCAGTCGCAGCTCTTCGCCTACTTCCTCGAGAAGCTGCAGTCGATGAAGGAGGGCGACGGCTCGCTCCTCGACCAGTCATTGCTGCTCTACGGTGGCGGCATGGGCGACGGCAATATGCATCGCCACTCCGATTTGCCGACGCTGATGGCGGGCGGGCTCGGCGGCAAGTTCAAGATGGGGCGGCATCTGCAGTACACGCTCGACACGCCAATGGCCAACCTGTTGTTGACGATTATGGATGCCGGAGGCGTTCACCTCGAGAAGTTCGGCGACAGCAACGGCCGCATCCTGGAGCCGCTGTCAATCTCCTAGAGTACATAGAGCCTTATCGAGCGAAGCAGTAGAGGCGACCTGCACCGCCGCGCGGCGCGGTGTCCGCACAGTTCTGATTCGCGTGCGCCGAGTTCCAGGACGACAACGCTCCGGCCGTGCTCTGGTTGGGACCCATCCCGTCGGAGTGGCCAACCTGCGCCGCGACAGTCGGTGAGGCTGACGTCCAGTCCGCGCACGTAAGTCCGGTGGGTCCGACAGCGAGGGTACCGTCGGCGTTGGATCCTGTGAGGATGTCGTGCTCCACTGGCGCGGGCGAACCCGCCCACTGGCCGTTGATACGCTGCCCGCGCTCGTCCAGAAAGAGCGCCGCATCGCCCGTGCGGTTGTGCAACTCGGTCAGGTTATTGGCGATGAGCACTCGATTGACGTTGTACCAGGGGCCCGAGCCGATGCGATCCTTCGCGTGTGTCGGTTGGTTGCTGTTGCCCGGATCGCGCTCCACGCTGAGGTAAGCGCGCCATGTACGACTGCCAAGACCCACGGCCTGTGCCAGCGATTGACATCGCGCGTCCGCGCCGGTGAGACCTCCGAGATTGCCGGTGGCGCTGGTGGTGCTCGTCACGAAGAAGCTGGCAGTCGGAGCCGACGGTGCCGTCGGAGTGTCGCCGTCACAAGAGAGGGCGATGAGAGCGACGAAGAGCAGGAGAGAAGAACGAGTCATCGATGCTCCTCCTGCGGGCGCGGTTTATACAAGTAGGCGTCCCGAGCCCCGCATCTCGGGCCGCATCTCGAGCTAATTGAACGTCACCGTGTGCGTGTGCGCATTGTCATTCGACGACGTCTTCTGCACACGTGTCCCCGCCCTGATTTGTGTGAGCTCGGCTTGAGAGAGGTCTACCGTGTGTATGTGTGTGGCCGCCCCCGTAAGGGTCAACGTAATTGCATTTCCAGCGGTGAGCTGAGCCGCCGTGATCACCGCTGTGTGGGAGTGACCGGCGTCTGTGCTGACCGTGGCGTTCTTGTCGGTTGCCGGTGTCGGATTAGTGGTCGGGTTGTCGTCGTCATCGCCGCAGCCGGTGATCGTGATGGTGATGCCGGCGAGCATTGCCAGAGCGCTTTCGAGGGTGAATTCACGCCTCGTCAGAAGGGTGTCATCGCTCATTACCTCCTCCTCGGCGGCGACGGACATCAGGAAACGTGCCAGCGAAAGTTATGAATTCTTCAGATGAATCCTGTTCGTCGGACCGTTTACAGCCCCAAAGCTCGAAAGGAGTGATTTCGTGACACGAACGCAGCTCGTCCACACGTCCCCGGTGTGGGTCCCGTGCTTGGCATCTGATCATCGTCTTCGAGGAGGGCAGCAGTCCGTCGGTGCTATGTCTTGCGCCGCGCGATCCGCACGGCGAGCACCATCGCGCCGATCATCAACAGCATGCCGATGAGCGCGGCGCCGGGCGCATCATCCGTGTCCCCGACGTAGATGCCGGCGGCGGCAATGGCCACGCCGATCACGACGAAACCCAGAGCCATGACGACGTTGGTGACAGAGGACTTCATGCGAGCGACATCGCTTGGCAATTGTAAAGAGGTTTGTCAGATAAAGCGGTTGCGCGAGGCGGCCGGTAGGGGAGCTATCGAAACCGGAGTCGTCAGCGTTGGTTATCGCGTAGGCTTTGCGGTCGGCGGCGCGCTGCTCGAGCCCCGCGCACGAGCCGGCTCGCCGGGCATGAAATGGTTGCAGCCGCTATCGCCGGACACACGCAAGAGAAACGGCTGCAGGTCCTCGTCAATGCACAGTCCGAGCGTGCGCTGCTCGATCGTGACGTCAGGTTCGATCTGCCACCACTTGCAATCCATGCACAGGCCCCAGTCATCAGCCATGGTCGATGCTCCTTCATTAGGATCTCAGGCGTTCGTTTTTGCCTTCCAATCCGTCAGCCGCTCGGCGATCAATTCGGCCCGCCGCCGATCGTCCGGTCCGTCAAGGATGCGCAGATCCTCGGGATTGGCGCGCAAGTACACACCGGACGTCCGCGCGTTCACGTGCGGACGACTGTCTGAACGAGTTGTGAAGTACCCGGCTGCGCGTTCCGCGGACTCGAGCCGGATTTCTCCCGTCCCCTCTAATTGCGGCGCATTCGAGTGGCGGGGCCGTTCGCCTTTCCAGCAGTAGAAGACGCCGGAAGGTTCCTTCTTCTCCTTCGCCGCTTCGCTCGAGTATCGGGCTGACAGAGTGCCATCTTCTTGCCATGAGCGGCCGGTGAGTTCGAGTGCGCCGTCGCGGTCACGCGAGATCCGCAAGAGACTCACGGCCGAAGGCTCCTCGGCGCTGCGCTCGGTCAGTGAAAACTGCCACCACAGTCCGTCGATGCGGGCTGCGTGTCCTTCGTTCTCAATCGTCTTCCGCAGCTTCTCGTTGACGACTCGCATCTCGGCGGCGGTAGTTTCTTCATAGCGTACGCAGGTGAGGCCGAGGAGGTCGCTTGGCAGCTTTGCGCCGGTCTCATGGAGGATAAACGTCCGCCGCATTCCGAGGACGCCACCGAAAAGACCGGCTTCGAAGACCACGTTGTCTCGCGGCGAAGCCTGGCCGGATCCCGAGGTCTCGGATGCGGGTGGAGTGGCGGTCGTCCAGTCATCGCGGGCGAACACGAACGCCGCGAAATCAACCTCACGCGTGAGCTCGAGAAGCCGCTCCAGAGTGGTGGTCCCTGGATTGAAAGACGAGGTCCACGGTTCTACGTGCGCGACGTCTTCGAGACCGCGCGTGAGCGCCTGCACCAGCTTTGTCTGCTTCCCTGAAGAGCCCAGGAAAATACGAGGCTTGTCCATGGGATGATGTCGGGACGCGCAGCTCGGCCACGATGCTGTGACTCAATCCCGTCTCCGATCTGAGTTTATAAGCATCGAGTAAGAACGCGCAGGCTGCGCGATACTTGGAGCAACATGAAGCCACTGGTCATCGTCGCAGCCCTGGGTGTTCTCGTCGGGGGAGGCATCGCTGCCGCACAAGCGCCGCAGCGCGCACAGCCGGTGAAGCCGGGAGAAGTGCCGTCGCGCAAAAAGGTCGTCGCCTTGCCACCGCGGGGAAGCTACGTGCCGGCAAAGACGCCATGGGGCGATCCCGACATTGCCGGACCGTATACGAACAGCGACGAGAGCGGCATTCCATTCGAGCGGCCGGATGAGTTCGCCGGCCGCCGCCTCGAGGATGTGACGTCTGCGGAGCTGACCAGGATTGTTCAGCAGCGTCAGCAGCAGACCATCGAGCGCGCTCCGACGTTGAGCGAGTTTCCTGGCGCGACAAGCCCGATGCACTGGTTCGAGAATTACCACGCGGTCAACAGCCGCGCATGGCTGGTCGTCGATCCACCCGACGGTAAGGTTCCGCCGCAGACATCCGAGGCGCAGCAGCGAGCGGCCGCGCGACAAGCAGCACGCAAGGGGCGCGGGCCGGCCGACTCGTGGGAGGACCGCAGCCTGTACGATCGCTGCATTACTCGCGGCATTCCCGGCTCGATGATGCCCGCCATCTACGGAAACTCCTATCAGATTCAACAGGGACCCGGCGTCGTGTCGATCACCTACGAGATGGTGCACGACACACGAGTGATTCCGCTCGACGGACGACCACACCTCGCGTCCAGCGTCCGCCAATACCTGGGCGATGCGCGCGGCCGCTGGGAGGGCACCACGCTTGTCGTCGAGACGACCAACTTCACCGACAAGACGCCGTATCGCGGATCGAGCGATCAGCTGCGGATGACCGAGCGTTTCACCCCGCTCGGCCCGGACACGCTCGAGTGGTCGGTCACCTTCGACGATTCGCACACATGGGCCAAGCCGTGGACCTTCGCGATGAACCTGACACGAGACGAGAGCCAGCCGCCGTTCGAGTACGCGTGTCACGAGGGGAACTACGGGCTGCGGAACATCCTTGCGGCGGCGCGCGCCGAAGAGAAGAAATGAGGGTTCTCCTCATCCTTGGCGTATTCGCGAGCTCGGTAGCGCTCGCGCTCGCCCAGGGCAGCGTTGATACCATCGTCACGAACGGCACGATCCTGACCGTTGATGCGGACTTCCACATCGTCCAGGCGTTGGCGATCGACAACGGCCGCATCGTCGCACGCGGCACGAGCAAAGACATCGCGCGTTATGCGGGTCCCAGGACGCGGATCCTCGATGTCGCCGGCGCAACGGTGATCCCGGGCCTCATCGACAACCATTTCCACCTGACGCGAGCCGTGGATCGTTGGCATCAGCAGGCCCGGTTCGAAGGCGTTGACTCGCGCCGGAAGGCGCTCGAGATCCTTGCGACCAAGGCCGCGAGCCTGCCGCCAGGCGAGTGGGTCATGGTCCAGGGTGGATGGACGCCGCGACAGTTTGCCGATGCACCGGGCGGGTTCACGCTCGAGGAACTCGATCGGGTCGCACCCAGGAATCCACTCTTCGTGCAGGAAGGCTATAGCTTCGTCTACGCCAACACTCTTGCGCTGAAGGCTGTCGGGCTCGACCCAGGCGAGGGCGCGAAACGAAACGCCGCGGGGCTCGCGTCCTTTCAGCCGCCCGCCAAGTTGCTCGATGCCATTCCGCCGGCCTCTCGCGATCAGCTCGAACGGAACTTGACGGAGTTTCTGCGCGAGCTCAATGCCGTCGGCCTCACCGGCGTCTACAGCCTCGGACAGTCGCCGCTCCTGGCCGCGCGTGCAGCCAAAGGGCTGCTACCAGTCCGAATATGGGAGACGTTGCCATTCGACGCGCGCGACCCCGCCTCCGCGATGACGGCCGCCGCGCTGATCGAGCGCAGTCGTCCGAACCGCTTCGACGGCCAATTCGGCATCTTCGGCCTCGGTGAGGTCCTCTACGGGCCGTTCTTCGATCTTGCGCCTCGCAAGGATCAGTGGCCGGCCGACATCATGAACGAGTACGGCAAGCTCGCGACTGCGGCCGCTCGCGGCGGCTGGCACGTCCACCAGCACGTCATCAACAACTCCGCGGTCAGCGATCTGCTCGACACCTTGGAAGCCGTTAACAAGACCCAACGCCTCGACCGGCTGCGCTGGACGCTTGGTCATGTCTATGACATCTCGCCGCAGAACATCGCGCGCGCGAAGGCGCTCGGCATGACGCTCGGTGTGCACGGAGCCGCGATGCAGGCTGCTGCACACATGCCCCTGAGAAAGATCGCCGACAGCGGCATCGTCTTCGGCCTGGGCACGGACGCGACGATCGTGTCGCATTACTCGCCATTCGTCACACTCGGCTGGGTGGTCAGCGGACTCGACGTGGGCGGCAACAAAGTGCTCGACGAGACGCTGACGCGCGAGCAAGCACTGGTCGCGCATACACGCTCGAACGCGTATCTGTTTTTTCAGGAGAACGAGCTCGGCTCACTCGAAGTCGGGAAGCAGGCCGACCTTCTCGTGCTCGATCGCGATTACATGACCGTGCCCGCCGCGGCGATCACGCACATCCACCCAACGCTGACCATGGTCGGTGGGCGAGTGGTCTATGACGTTGCGAACTGACGGCAACACCCCCTCGGCCGGTGACGCGCCTCAAGACGGCGAGGTCATCGCTCTGGTCGGACTCGCGCACGGCACCTCGCACTTCTTCCACCTGATGCTGCCGCCGCTGTTTCCGTGGCTGATGCGCGATTTCTCACTCAGCTACACCGACGTCGGTTTGTTGACGACGACGTTCTTCGTGATCAGCGGGGTCGGTCAGGCGCTCGCCGGCTTCGTCGTCGATCGCGTCGGCGGCTGGCGCGTACTCTGCTTCGGCGTCGCGATGCTGGCGCTCTCGGGAGTCGTGCTGAGCATGGCGACCAGTTATGCCTGGTTGATGTTGAGCGCGATGTTCGCCGGTCTCGGCAACAGCATCTTCCATCCTTCCGATTTCACACTCCTCAATCGGCGCGTGAGTCAGTCGCGATTGGGACACGCATTTTCGATCCACGGCGTTTCGGGCAACGCGGGGTGGGCGATTGCGCCGCTCTTCATGGCCGGTGTCACGAACGCGTTCGGATGGCACGTCGCGGGATTCGGCGCGGCCGTGATTGGTGCGGCAGTCTTCACCACACTCTGTCTGCGTCGTCGTGCACTTGTCGATACGGAGGGCCTGATCACGTCGCGTGTCGCGACCGGCGACGCAGGCCATGGGTCGGGGCAGTTCGCGTTCCTGGCCTCGGGCGCGGTATGGCTGTCGTTCGCGTTCTTCCTCTTTACAACGATGGCGTTCGGCATCCTGCAGAATTTCGCCCCCGCGATTCTGAGCCATGTCTATGGCGTGTCGCTCATCGCCGCGAGCAGCGGGCTCACCGCCTACCTCGTGGGCAGTGGCACCGGGATGCTCTCGGCTGGTTTCTTGATAGATCGTGCCGAGCGCGTGGCGCAGCCGGCGCTCGTATTCGCCGCGGTCATGGCCGCTGTGCTCGCGTCGGGTGAGATGCCGACCGCTGCTCTATGGCCACTGATGGTGGGCCTCGGATTCGGCGTCGGCTTCGCCGGCCCAGGGCGCGATCTATTAGTGCGCCGCGCGGCGACGAGCCGTTTCGGGCGCAGCTCGTTCGGTCGGGTGTACGGGTTCGTCTATTCCGGTCTGGACACCGGGCAGGCGCTGTCGCCGCTGGTGTTCGGGCCTGTTCTCGACGCCGGTCATTTTCGACAGCCGCTCATCGCCATTGCGGTGTTGCAAGCGACGGCGCTGCTCACGGCACTGCGCGTGAGCAGCCGTGTGCGGTCGACAGAACCACACGTGGTCAGCCCGCCTCGCCCCGCTCCGGAGACCGGGCGTGCGGAAGCGCCGTGACGCCCATACGCTGATGTACCGCCTTGCGCCGCGGGAGGAGGAGCAGTACAACTGCACTCTCTGGAGGGCTCGCATGAAACCAGCGTCACGTCTCGCTCTGTGTCTCGCCCTGCTTTGGGCCCAGACCGCCGCGGCCCATCATTCGTTTGACGCCGAGTTCGATCGCAACAAGCCGGTGACCCTGACTGGGTCCGTCACAAGGGTGGACTGGGGTAACCCTCATATCTGGGTGTTCCTGGACGTGAAGGACGAGACCGGCAAGGTTTCGAATTGGGGCGTAGAAGGCGGCGCACCGAACGCGCTGTTCCGCAACGGCTGGCGGAAGGACTCGTTGAAGGTTGGTGACACCATCACGGTGGAAGGCTTCAGGGGACGCGACGGTTCGCAGCGTGCGAACGCCAATCGTGTCCTGCTCCCGGACGGCCGCCGGGTGTTCGCAGGGTCCTCGGTAGGTGGCAAATGAAAGGCATCGTGATTGCGGCGGCGTTCGGGCTGATCGTCGCGCTGGCGTCAGTCCCTGTCACATCGCAGGGCCGAGGCTCGGCAGCGGCGCCGACGCCGGCGCCGGCTAAAGTCACTGCGACGCGCCCGACGCCCCGTCTCCCCAACGGCAAGCCAAGCATGACCGGAGTGTGGGACAACACGCGCCGCGCCGACGTCACGGATAAGACCATTCCAGGTTTCGTCAAGGAACTTCCGTACACCGCGTGGGGCAAGAGCAAGTGGGATGGCTACGAAAAGTTCATGCAGACCAACGGCGACTACGTGGGCAACTGCCTGCCGTTTGGGATGTCTCGCTCGATCTACGGCCCGCACCCGCTGCAAATCATCCACGACAACGATCACCTGGTGATGCTGTTCGAGCAGAACTCGATGTTCCACATCGTGCCGACTGACGGCCGCCCGTTCACGAAAGACCTGCCGCCGTCGTGGTTCGGCGAATCGGTGGGACATTGGGACGGCGAGACGCTGGTCGTCGAGACGGTGAACCTGAACGGCTATACGCGAGTGGACACCATCGGCCACCCGATGAGCGCGCGTGCCCGTATCACGCAGACATTCACGCGCGTGAACTTCAACACGATCGAGCACACCTTCACGGTGAACGATCCGAAGACCTACACCAGCCCCTGGACCGTCAGGGACAGCTGGGCACTCGACCCCGAGACGAAGCTGCTCGAGTACGCGTGTATGGAGAACAACCGCGCACTCTTCGAAGGCCGGATCAAGCCGTTCATCCCGCCAGACGACGTCGACTGACTTTCCATGGTCGGGCCGGTCCTCGGACCGGCCTTTTTCGTGTACGAGACAGGCGCCTTCGCTCACCGCGACTAGAATCAATCTGTTGCCACCAACCGAGATCAGCCATTACCGCATCATTCGGAAGCTCGGCGCCGGGGGCATGGGGGAGGTCTTCCTCGCCGAAGACAGCACGCTCGGCCGCAAGGTCGCCATCAAGATGCTGACCGAGCCACGGGCCAGTAGTGAGCTGGCCCGGCAACGGCTGATCAACGAGGCCAGGGCCGCCGCGGCGCTGGACCATCCCAACATCTGCTCCATCCACGAGGTCGGCGAGGAAGATGACCGTGTCTTCATCGTCATGCAATACGTTGATGGTCAGAGCCTGGCCGAGCGGATCCGGAAGAACCCGTTGGCTCCCGACGAAGTGGTGGAGGTCGGCATGCAGGCGGCGCAAGCGCTCGCTGAAGCGCACGCCGCCGGCATCATCCACCGCGACATCAAACCTCAGAACATCATCGTCACGCCGCGCGGACAGGTGAAGGTGCTGGATTTCGGACTCGCGACGATCGCGCAGCACGATCCCGATGCCGAGACGAAGGAGCGTTTGACCGAGGCCGGAAGTATCGTTGGCACGCCGGGATACATGTCTCCCGAGCAGTTGCGGGGAAAGTCGATCGACCCTCGCTCCGATATTTTCTCGCTCGGCGTGACCCTCTACGAATGCGCGACCGGCATGTACGCGTTCGAGAGAGGGACGTCGCTCGAAGTCTCGCTGCGCGTCGTGACTGAGACGCCGCCTCCGCCATCCGAGCGCAATCCGGCGGTACCGCCCGGTCTCGACAGGATCATTGCGCAGGCGATGGCAAAAGATCCTGCGGCGCGGTATGAGTCGGCTCGATCGCTTCACTCCGATCTGGTCGCGCTGCAGCAGGAACTGCGTGGATCGGAAGTGATGTCGCGTTCAGCCATCACTGCGTGGTCGCCCGCGGGAGGGACCGCTCCGTTGACCACGAACGTCAACCGGCGCACTGTTCGATTCACCGCGCTGATCGCGGTGATCGCCGTTGCCGCGCTGCTGGCGGCGTGGTTCGTGCCGGGTCTGGTGCGAGGTGGCAGGCACGTACCATCACCGGACGCCCTCGTTTGGTACAACCGCGGAACTGCCGCCATTCGCGAGGGGGCGTATTTTCAAGCGGGCAAGGCTCTCGACCGCGCACTCGAGATCGACAGCGCGTTTGCGCTCGCGCGGGCTCGGCGGTCCGAAGCGTACGCGGAGATCGAGCTCACCGACAAAGCGAGGGAGGAACTGCTGCAGGCGATGGCGCTGCTCCCGGATCGCTCGAGTTTGTCGGACGCCGAGTCCACGTATGTGGACGCCGTCGCGTCGACTCTGAGCCGCAACTTCCGAACGGCGGTTGAAAAGTATTCGCACATCGTCGATTCAGTTCGCGACGAGGAAAAGTCGGCGGCATTTGTTGATCTCGGCCGCGCCTACGAGAAAGCCGAGAATCTCGATAAAGCCATTGAATCGTACGCGACGGCGACGCAACTGGATCCGCAGTCCGCCGGCGCATTTCTCCGGTCCGGCATTCTCTATGGCCGTCGCCAGGAACTCTCGAAGGCCAGCGAGACATTTTCAAAGGCTCAGGACATCTATCAGGCGATGTCGAGCCAGGAGGGACTGGCCGAGGTGTATTACCAACGGGGATCGATGCTGGCGAGGATCAGGAGACTGCCTGAAGCCAAAGAGCAGCTGGAGCGATCCCTGGAGATGTCACGAAGTTCGTCCAACCAGTACCAATCGATCAGGACCCAGTTGCAACTGAGCAACGTGTACTACGCGGGGGGCGACAGCAATCGCGCCAAGACGATTGCGGCCGAGGCTGTCAAAGCTGCGCAATCGGTCAACATCCGAACGCTGGCGAGCAATGGCTTGATCGACCTCGGTTACACGCTGCTGGCGCGCGGCGAATTCGCCGACACGCGCTCGTACTTTCAGCAGGCTCTCGATTTTGCACGCCAGGACAAGTCCACCCGGCTGGAAGCGCGGGCCCGCCTCGCGCTTGGGAGCCTGAGTACCCAGGAGGGCCGCTTCGATGAGGCCGTCTCGTATCTCGAGTCGGCGCTGAAGTTCTATCAGCCGGCGGGCTATCGCACAGAAACATCAAACGCGCTGATTCTGCTGGGACGGGCGTACCGCGACAAAGGCGAATACGCAGTCGCCATGAAAGCATTTTCCGAGCAGTTGGAATTGGCGAAGCAGTCAGGTGACTCGGCGCGATTGGCGGCGGCGCATTCCAGCATCGGCGTTCTCCTCGGCGACAACCAGGAGCTCTACCCCGAGGCGGTCGCGCACTTCGACGAGAGTTATCGGATCAACACGTCGCTCGGCGCACGAGTCGGCATGGGATGGGACCGGGCCAATCGCGCGAATGCGCTGTGGCCCCTGGGGAGATACGAAGAAGCCAGGGCGGCTCTCGACGAAGCCTACTCCATTGCTGCCGAACCAGACGCGGGGTTCAAGTCCCAACTCGCGTATGTGGAATTGATCGGCGCGCAGATGGCGTTCAGCCAGGGCAAACGTGCGGAAGCCACAACGCGAGCGACGGCAGCACTCACACTCGCTGAACGCGACTACAAAGACATCGCGTTGCAGGCCAGGCAAATTCTTGCGCTCACCGAGGCGACGTCTGGCGCCGCGCACCGGGCGACGGCACGTGTGGAAGAAGCGGTAGGCGCGGCCAGGGAGTTGAAGCTTCCTCGGCTCCTGTCGACAGCGCTGCTCGCATCGGCGGAAGTTCGCATCGCCAGTGGAGACGGGCGACACGCGCTCGTCGACGCGCAGGCGGCACAAAAGATGTTCGCGTCGGCCACACAGCTCGAATCGGAGTGGCGAGCCTGGCTCGTGTCAGCGACATCCGCTCGGCTTGTTGGCGACAGCTCGACCGCGTACGATTACGCCACGCGCGCCGAGTCCAGTCGAGCGGCTCTTCAGGCTCGCTGGGGCGATAGCCACTACCGGGGATACGTGCAGAGGCCTGACATTCACGTCCGCTTGAAGCAGCTCGGGCAACTGCTCGCAGCACGAAAGATCGTTCCACGCAGAGGAGGAGACTGAACATGGCTCGAGGTCAAGAAGGCGATCCGGGAGGCGGCCAGGGCGGAGGCGGAAAGAGAAAACCCGCCAAGAAGAAGAAGGCAACAAAGAAGAAGTAACGCGATAGCCGGCATCAAGCATTCTTGTGCCGGCTATTTTTGCGTCCGCCTTCGCCGAGGCTACGGCGGGACAAGTTCCGGAGGACCATGGCTGAAGTCGAAGTCGGCAAGCGGCTGGAACTTCTGGAAATCGCCGATTCACCCAACGCGCGCAAACGAGCGAAAGGGCTTGGCGAATTCCTCGCGTCGTGTGAACGCCAGGCGCGGCTCTCCAGGCAGGATCGGCTGCGCATCGTCGAGCAGGCGCTGCTGCTGATGGAGATGAACTACGTACATCTGCCGATGAAGCGTGCCATGCACGCCATCGATCCGATCCAGCAGCTGAAACTTCTCCGATTCGGGCTCGCCGAGTGGAATGTAGACCTCGAGAGTGCCATCGCCTTCCATCGGCGCCTGCTGTCGATATTCGGATCGACGCGCGATCTGCACACACTCTACCTGTTACCCGAACCGTACAAGAATTGCACCGCGTATCTGCCATTCCTCATCGAACAGTGTTTCGAGAATGGCATCGAAACATTCATCGTCACTCGGACAGCGGACAGCGGGAAGGAGCCGACAGATTCGAATGACGGTGGTGGTGCCAAGTTTGACCGTGGAGTCGAGGTGCTGGGTTGGAACGGCGTGCCCATTGCGAGGGCCATCGAAATCAACGGTGAGTCGCAGGCTGGCAGCAACCCCGATGCGCGATTCGCACGCGGGCTCGACAATCTGACCATCCGGCCGCTCAACAGCTCGCTGCCTCCGGATGAACATTGGGTGGACATTCTCTATCGCGCGAAGAACGGAGTTGTTGCGAGCCACCGGGAATACTGGCTGGTTCACAAGACCAGTGACGCCGATGAGTCGTCCGCACCGGACAGCAGCAAGAGGATTGCGCTGGATCTGAAGCGGACGCGCATCCTCGAGGTCAAGAAGAAGCTGTACCCGCGCGACGACACCGCCACCCTCGGGTCGATCGAGGACTCGTTGTACGCAATGAAGAAGACGGTCAACGGCCAGACATTGGGCTATATCCGCCTCTTCAGCTTTGACGTTGACGATGCGAGGACGTTTCTCAAGGCGTTCACCAGGTTGATCACCAGGGACGGCTTTCCGCAGGACGGTCTCATCCTGGACGTTCGCGGCAATCCGGGCGGGAATATCCGGGCCGCGGAATCGCTGCTGCAGTTGTTTACTCCGCAACGAATCGAGCCGGAGTTGTTCGAGTTCATCAACACGCCGCTGAACTATCAGATCTGCAAATCTGCGCCTGATCACTGGGATCTGAAGCGCTGGCTGCCATCGATCGGCGATTCGGTGTTGACCGGGGCGACCTATTCAGCCGGGTTTCCACTCACGCTCGAACCCTTGTGCAACGGCATCGGTCAGGTCTACTACGGTCCGGTCGTGCTCATCACCGACGCGCTGTCGTACAGCGCGACGGATATCTTCGCCGCAGGTTTTCAGGACAATGGCGTCGGATTCGTGCTCGGCACCAGCGGCAACACCGGAGCGGGGGGAGCCAACTTCTGGTCGCTGGACGATCTCCTGCGGGCGCAGAAGAAGGATCCCGGATGTCCTTTCAAAGAACTTCCGAAGGGCGCAGAGATGATCGTGGCGATGCGCCGCAGCATTCGCGTCGGTCCGCACGCAGGCTCGCCGCTGGAGGAATTCGGCGTCGCTCCGGACGCGCCGCATTTGATGACCAGACGCGACATCCTGGAAGACAACCGCGATCTGCTGGCCAGAGCCGCTCAGATCATTCGCCAGCAGCCGTCGTTCGCGCTGTCGGTCACACCCGTCAGCCGCAAGGGCGCGCCGGGAATTGTGGTGAGCGCCGCGTCGAAGCTCCGCTCGTCGAAGACGGGTCGGGGAATTTCCCGAGTCGATATTTATGTGAACAATCGCCCGGTGCGTTCAATCGACGCTCATAGGGGCGAAGTACCATCAACCCAGGTCACGATCGGCAAGGAACGCAGGAAGATGGCGACGGTGGAAGTCGAGGCGCGGGACCACACTGGAAGGCTGGTCGCGTTTCGCCGGACAGCCATTCGATGATCGATTCTGGGTATCGCTAGTTCGGTGCCCCTGCCGTGCTCGTCCGGCGTCCTAATGCGCGCACCTTCGATAGCCACCCGCTAAGGCGCTGGTTTGCAAGCGACTGCTCCAGCGCATCGAGCTTGACGTAGGCGGCTGGCACGAGCAGCAGCGTCAGGAACAGACACAGCGACTGCGCGCCGACGATCGTGACGGCGATAGCCGAGCGCTGGGCGCCGCCAATGCCGACGCCGAGCGCGGTGGGCAGAAGCCCGAAGATGATCGCGAGCGTGGTCATCAGAATGGGACGAAGCCGTGTGCGGCAGGCGTCCACGATTGCCTCGTCGCGCGGTACTCCCCGCGCGCGGAGGACGTTGGTGTAGTCCACCTGGAGAATCGAGTTCTTCTTCACGATGCCGAACAGGAGCAGAATGCCGAGCGCGCTCCACAGGTTCAGCGTCCGGCCGGTCGCCAGGATCGTGAACAGCGCGAAGGGGACCGACAGCGGTAGCACCGTCATGATGATGAGCGGCTGCACGAAGCTCTCGAACTGGGCCGCGAGCACCATGTAGACGAAGATGCTCGCCAGCGCGATCGCGAGTATCAGGTTGTCGGTGGTTTCATCAAGGTTCTGTGTCTGCCCCCGCATCTGGAACGTGTAGCCTGGCGGCAGCTTGGCCTCGGAGATGATGCGACGGAGATCGCCCGACGATTCGTCGAGCGCGTGACCGGGGGCGGTGTCGGCATTCAGGTTGATCGCGTACTGGCGGTTGGAGCGGGTGATGCGGGTCGGGCCGAATCCTCGCTCCAGCCGCGCGATGTTGTCGATCCGGACGGGCTGGCCCGTCGTCGAGTTGACCGTGAGCTTACCCACCATATTGATGTCGCGCCGCTGGTTCTCCACCACGCGAACGGTCACCGGGTACTGCTCGCCGGCTTCGCGATACGTCGTGATCTCGTCGTCACCGGCCACCATCAGCCGGAGCGTATTGCCAATCGTCGCCATGCGCACACCCAGGTCGGCGGCACGCGACCGGTCTACGGCCACCTGCACCTCGGGGCTGGCATCGCTGTAGTCGGATTTCGCGTCGACGAGGCTGGGAGTCGCCTTGGCCTTGTCGACAATCCGCTGCGAGTACTCGTAGAGGGTTTTGAGATCGGGTCCGAGCAGCGCCGCCTGGAGCTGGAAGTTGCCGCCGCCGCCGAGCGGATTCCGGCCGACGATGCTTGCGGCGTACGCAGGATGGCGCGCCAGCACACGGCGAACCTGCGTCATGATCTCACTCTGCGTGACCTTGCGCTCGTT
>Ga0126304_10000038_pt1 | contig 31330 bp, 29 predicted proteins | sample Plot25_FD_92538 | JGI IMG/M metagenome (GOLD analysis project Ga0126304, IMG submission 92538) | Serpentine soil microbial communities from UC McLaughlin Reserve, CA, USA - Plot25 | ecosystem: Environmental > Terrestrial > Soil > Grasslands | place: USA: UC McLaughlin Reserve, Lake County... | reverse complement strand
GGACAACGACCTCGCCGTGGTCGCGGTGCTCTCGGGGAATCGCAACTTCGAGGGTCGGATCCATCCGCTGGTCCGAGCGAGCTACCTCGCCTCGCCGCCGCTCGTGGTCGCCTACGCGCTGGCGGGACACGTCGAGGTCGACCTCTCGAGCGAGCCCCTGGGGACGTCGGCGGACGGCACGCCGGTCTCGCTGCGCGACCTGTGGCCCTCGCCCGAGGAGGTCCGGTCGGCGATCGCGGCGTCGGTCTCGGCGGAACAGTTCGATCGCGAGTACGGGCGGATCTTCGACGGCGACGACCGGTGGCGCGCCCTCCCCACGCCCGAGGGTCCCGTGTACGCGTGGGATCCGAACTCGACCTACGTGCGGGAGCCGCCGTTCTTCGCGGACCTCGAGCCGGCACCGACCGAACCCGGGGACATCGCCGGCGCGCGGTGCCTCGTCAAGGTGGGTGACTCCATCACGACCGATCACATCTCACCGGCGGGCTCGATCAAACCGGATTCGCCCGCGGGGCGGTACCTGGTGGACCACGGCGTCGAGCAGCGCGACTTCAACTCGTACGGCGCGCGGCGCGGGAACCACGAGGTGATGATGCGCGGGACGTTCGCCAACGTCCGTCTGCGCAACGACCTGGTTCCGGATCGGGAGGGTCCGTGGACCACCCACCTGCCCGACGGCGCGCTGATGACGATCTACGACGCGGCGATGCGCTACCAGGAGGAGGGTGTTCCGCTGGTCGTCCTCGCCGGCAAGGAGTACGGCAGTGGCTCCTCGCGCGACTGGGCGGCCAAGGGTCCCGCGCTCCTCGGCGTCCGGACGGTGATCGCGGAGAGCTTCGAACGGATCCACCGGAGCAACCTGGTCGGGATGGGGGTGCTCCCGCTGGAGTACGTGGCGGGGGACTCGGCCGCGACGTTGGGGCTCGACGGGACTGAGACCTTCAATGTCTCGGGGATCGAGGGTGGGATCGAGCCGGGGCAGCGCGTGCGGGTCACCGCCCGCCGCCCGGTCGGCGAGGAGACGGCGTTCGAGGTCGTCCTGCGCGTCGACGGAGCCGCGGAGGTGGACTACGAACGGCACGGCGGCATCTTGCAGATGGTGCTCCGTCAGATGCTCGCCGGCTCGTGATCAGGAACCGCCGTCTCTAGCCCGAGCCATGCCCACCCGAGCGTTCCTTCGACCAGTGTCCGCTGAGACCCGCTAACGATGCGCACCTGATCGTAGTGCGAGGCGCTCGCCTACACGGTCCAGGAAGTCCTTGACCGTAGCCTCGGCAACGCGGTGCATCAACGCCTTGTCGAGCGCCCGTCCGATCATCCCCAAGGGGGGACGGTAGCGAGCGCTCATCGACAATTGCGTGCGCGTGGCTCCGAGCGTGGCGATCTCGATGTCGGCCTCGAGTTGTGGGACGGGGCCGACGCCGTGGTTCGCCTTCCAGGTGATCGGGAGCATCGTCGACTCGGATCGGACCGAGACAGGTTCGCCGATATCGATCACTACCTCCCGGTCTACCCGCCGGTCGTTACCGACCTCGAACCCGACGTCGACGAGGAGTCGCTGGCCCTGGTCTCCGGCTTCGGTCGCCATGCCGGGCAGCCACGATCCGGGGTGGGCCAGCAGCGCGCGCTCCACCTCATCGAACGGGAGCTGCAGCTCGAGGTAATACCGGATGAACACGGGACCGAGGATGCGGCCGGCGGGGATGTGCCGAGGAGGGCCGAAGGGCCTCCGACGGGTGGGACGTAAGACCCAAGGCGAGATCCCCGACCAACCTGAGACTTCGAGGCATGGCTGAGCAAGAACTTCGCGGAACGGCCCTGATCGTGGAGTCCGACGAGCAGGAGGGGGAACGGCTCGCCGCATGCCTCGAGGACGATCGGTTCGAGGTCACTCTGTGCCCGGGCCCCTCAGGACCCGACTACACGTGCGTCGGCGCCCGAACCCTCGAGTGTCCACTCGCCAAGGGAGCCTCGGTCGTCGTCCTCGACATGAGCCTCGACGGTGATGACCTGATCGAAGGGACGCCGGCTGAAGAGCTCCTCGACGTGTACCTCCTCGCCGGCCACCAAGTGATCGCGCTTGGCCTGCAGCCTCACGACGAGGTCCCCGGCCGATCGGTCCGGTTGCACCGCCACCCCGAGTCCGATGAGCTCATCAGGGCCGTGAGGGCGCTGGTGCCGGCGCATCGGGTCGACGTCTTTTAGGACCCAGCGATGCCAACGAGGAGGTTGATATGTCCAGCCGTCTGCGACGGTACGCGGCGCTCGCCGCACCCTTGATGATGACGCTCGCTGCAAGCAGCTGCACCGCGGCGGGCGAGGAAGCCCCGGAGGAGGGTGCCGCGTCCGCGCCCGCCACGGTTCAGGTCTCACTCACGGAGTTCGCGATCAGTCCACCCATGATCCACGCGTCCGCGGGCGAACCACTGACGTTCGAGGTGACGAACGAGGGGACTGCGCCGCATACCTTCGCGATCGATACGGGCGAGGAGGTGGAGGCGACGGCAGAGATCCCGCCGGCGGATAGCGCGACGCTCGAGATCTCGGCGCTGGAGGCTGGGACCTACGAAACCTTCTGCACGATCGCAGGCCACAAGGAAGCCGGCATGGTCGGATCGCTGATGCTGCAACAGGGCGCGGTTGCCTCGGCCGACACGACGGGCTCGACGGGCGTGACGGGCGGGACCGTCAGCACCGAGGAGATGCTCGACGGACACGAGGCCGGCGTCGCGGCCTTCCCCGCGGAGACCGAGGGGCAGGGGAACCAGCCAGTCGAACCTCGGAACGACAACGGCGCGAAGGTCTTCGACCTCACGGCGCCGGAGGTGAGGTGGGAGACCTCGCCCGGCGTGTTCGTGGACGCTATGGCGTACAACGGAACCGTCCCCGGCCCCGAGATCCGTGTGAACCGGGGCGACCACGTGCTGATCGTCGTCCACAACGACATGTCACAACCGACGATCATGCATTTCCACGGCCTGACCGTCCCCAACGACATGGACGGCGTGCCGTTCATCACGCAGGATCCGATCGCGCCTGGCGGCTTCTTCACCTACGAGTTCGATGTGGTCGATCCGCCTGGCATGTACGTGTACCACTCGCACTTCAACTCCACGGAGCAGGTCGGGAAGGGTCTGTACGGTGCCTTCTACGTTCAACCGCCCGGCGATGACTGGGGCTCGTTGTACGAGGGAAAGGTCGACGTCGAGCACACCCTGTTCCTCGGTGACGGGCCGACCGGTTTCGTGTTGAACGGGAAGGAGTTCCCGGCCACCCAACCGATCGTCGCGGAGCTCGGCGACTCGGTCCTGATCCACCTCGCGAACGACGGCTCGCAGATCCACCCGATGCACCTGCACGGGTATCACTTCCAGGTCATCGCCGAGGATGGGTTCGTCTTAAGCGGGTCGAATCGCTATTGGGCCGACACACTCATGATCGCGCCCGGACAGCGATTCGACGTGTTGGTGGATGCACGGTATCCGGGGATCTGGGCATTCCACTGCCACATTCTTCCGCACGTCGAAGGACCACATGGGATGTACGGCATGGTGACGGCGCTGGTCGTCCAGTAATCGGAGGGTTGGAGTGAGAGCGCGATCCTCCTGTCTGAGCTTCTGATCCCCGGACGAACGGACCCTGGGAATAGGGTCCAGGGTCCCTGCCGAAGCGAAGGTGGTGCTCTCAGATTCTTGGTGGGAGGTGAGCCATGAACGATCTGAGGTCGGAGCGCCAGCCGGCCGAGACCGGGTGGCTGGGCAGCGTTGGGGACGCGATGTCGAGGAAGTTCGTCCTCCTGTCCCCGGGCACACGGGTCGAGGACGCGCTCATCTGGTCGGAGGGAAGGGGCGCGGCTTGGGGGGTCGTCGTCGAAGAGGGCCGCGTGGTCGGCAGTGTCACGGTCTCCGACCTGGCCGCGTGCTGGGATGTGTCGGCGCGGGCGGCGCCGGCGTGGTGGAGCGCTCCGGCGCGCATCGGGCGCGGTCAGCTGCACGTCGCAGACGTGTGCACGACCGAGACGCTGGTGGGAGCGGACGAGTCGCTGATCGTCGCGCTCCTCAGGATGGACGATGCCGGAGCCGATCATCTGATCGTCGTGGAGGGAGACGGCCGGCCGGCTGGGGTGATCTCGCGACGCGATGTGATCGCGGCTGCTCTCGCGCGCGGCATCCGGGACCCTGGATCCAACGCCGTCCTTGCCGCTGAGGCGTGACACAATGCCGAGCGGTGACCTTCACCCGATGACGGGCCAGGACGCCCTATCGCCAGCGGATGTGGCCTTCCTGGTGGAAACCCGAGGCGTCGCCAAGGCGACCGCTCCTGTCGTCACCACCTTCGTGCTTGGTGTGGTCGCCGGAGCCTTCATCGCGCTCGGCGGGGTCTTCGCGATCACGATCGGGACGGGGTCCGAGTTGGGTTTCGGACCGACACGTTTGCTGGCCGGCGTCGGCTTCTCGCTCGGCCTGATCCTGGTGGTCGTCGCGGGGGCGGAGCTGTTCACGGGGAACAACCTGATCGTGATGAGCACGGTGACCGGCAACATCGGCGTCCGGCGACTGCTCGCGAACTGGGGCGTCGTGTATCTGGGGAATGCGATCGGCGCCCTCTCGGTGGTTGCGATGGTCTACATCGGCGAGTGGTGGCGGGGCGACGACCTCGGGATCGGTGTGACGGCGCTCTCGACGGCGGCGGTCAAGACCTCGTTACCCTTCTTCGTGGTTCTGGCCCGAGGCATCCTGGCCAACGCGCTCGTCTGTCGCCGTCTGGCTTGCCGCCGCGGGCCGCTCGGTGATCGACAAGGTCGCGGCGATCGTCTTCCCGATCTCGGCGTTCGTTGCCGCCGGATTCGAACACAGCATCGCCAACATGTTCTTCATCCCGATGGGGCTCGCCCTTCGAGGACAGGCCGAGGTGGTGGAGGCGGCGCGCCTGCCGAGTGCCGAGCTGTCGACCCTCGACGGTGCGGGACTCATCAACAACCTGGTCGCGGCGACGATCGGCAACGTCATCGGGGGAGCGCTGCTCGCGGGCTGCTGTACTGGTTCGTGTACGTCCGTCCCACGAGGGCGGCGTGATGTCGCCCCGCCGCAACTCACGATGTTTCGCGCGGCTCTGAACCGGCGCCGGGACCCAAGCCGTCGCGTCCGGCCGGGCGGGACGTTCTCATGTATCCGGCGGCCCCGAGGAGCCCGGCGCTTCCGAGGGACGCCGCATGCGGCGGTCGGCCGCGGCGATCAGCTCCTCGAGCGGGACCGGATGTTCCGGGTCGTACGATGCCGCCCCGACCGACAGGGAGGGCCCGGTCTCGCGCCCCGTGCCGGCGTTGTGGGACGCGACGGCCTCGATGATCCGCTCCAACACGAGCGCCTCCGAACCCGGTTCGGCCCCCGGGAGGAGCACGCAGAAGGCCCCCGAGTCCACCCGCGCCGCGACATCGGAGACCCGGACGGCCGAGCTGATCACCGTGGCGGCGTCGGCGACCGCCGCCTCGCCCGGGCTCTCGCCGTCCTGGCCCACGCGGAGGAACACGATCAGGACGGGATGCTTGGACCGGTCGGCCAGCCGGAAGTGGTGGTTCGCGAGCAGGTCGAACCCTCGGGCGTTCAGCAGCCCGGTGACCTCGTCGAACGCCTGCAGCCGGCGGAGTCCCGCCTCGACCTTCCGCAGGGTGGCGGCGTAGCGGATGGCACGGGCGACCAGATCGGCCGCGGCGTCCGGGGGCACGACGTCGCTCGCCCCGGCCCCGAACGCATCCATCGGCTCGGCCAGCGCGTCGCCGACCACGATGACCGGGACCTCGGGCGCCCGCTCGCGCAGGGAGCCGATCACATCGGTGCCCGTCGCGTCGGGCAGGTCCAGCGAGGTCACCACCACGTCGATGCCGCCGTCGGCCAGGCTCGCGAGCGCGCCGAGGAGGTCATCGGCACGTTCGAGCGTGCATCCTTCGAGCGCGCCCGGGTCGACCCCGACCGCGAGGACGGACAGCTTCCGGTCACGGGCAGCGCTCATCCGCACAAGCCTATCCCGACCGCGTCGGCGGTCGCCGCTACTTCCTCATGTCGGGTCGGCCGAGGGCGGCGCGGATCGACGCCAGCGACGATGGATTCTCCAGGCTCGACAGGTCGCCAGGATCGTCGCCCACGACCGTCGCGCGGATCGCCCGCCGGAGGATCTTCGCCGAGCGCGTCCGCGGGAGCTCGGGGACCACGAGCACGCGCGCCGGGCGGAACGCCTTGCCCAGATGCCCGGCCACGAGCGCCGAGAGCTCTTCCGCGAGGCCGTCCGAGACCTCACCCTTCGCGACCACGAAGCACCAGATCGCCTCGCCCTTGACCTCGTCCGGGACGCCGATCACGGCGGATTCGGTCACCGCGGGGTGCAGCGTCAGGATGCTCTCGACCTCGGCCGGGCCCAGGCGCTTGCCCGCGACGTTCATCGTGTCGTCGCTCCGTCCGTGGAGGAACCACTGGCCGTGCTCGTCGACGCTCGCCCAGTCGCCGTGGCACCAGACATCATGGAACCGGCGCCAGTACGCGTCCAGGTAGCGTTCGGGGTCGCCGCGGAGGCCCCTGGTCATGCTCGGCCACGGCTTGCGGCACACGAGCTCACCGACCTCGTCCGGGTCGGCCACCGTCCCATCCGGTCGGAACACCGCGATGTCCATCCCGAGGGCCGGGCCGCGCAGCGAGCAGGGTTCGAGCGGGCTGATCGGGTGGGGCGACAGGAAGCACGCGCCGACCTCCGTCCCCCCCGACAGGTTGATGATCGGCAGCCGGCCCTCGCCGACCTCCTCGAAGAACCACCGGTAGGGCTCGGGGTTCCAGGGTTCGCCGGTCGACGCGAGGATCCGCAGCGACGACCGGTCGTGGGATCGGACCGGCACCTCGCCGGACGGGATCAAGGCGCGCACGAGCGTGGGCGAGACCCCGACGTGCGTGATGCGGTGCCGCTCGACCATCGACCAGAGCCGGTCGGGCCCGGGGTGGTTGGGAGCGCCGTCGTATAGGAACACCGTCGACCCGAGTGCGGTGGCTCCGACGATCTCCCACGGCCCCATGATCCAGCCGAGGTCGGCGAACCAGAACAACAGATCGCCCGGCTGCACGTCGGTCTGATACGCGACCTCCTCGGCGATCTTGACCAGAAACCCGCCGTGGACGTGGATCGCGCCCTTCGGCCTGCCGGTCGTCCCGCTCGTGTACGCGATGAGCAGTGGGTGCTCGGGATCCAGGTGGGCGGTCTCGAACCTGTCCGCGTTCGCCGAGAGCAGGTCGTCCCACCGGACGTCGCGCGCAGCATCCCACGGAGCGTCCGGCCGGCCCAGGCGATCGACCACGACGACGTGCCGAACGGAGCCGGCCACGGCCACCGCCTCGTCCGCGGTCTCCTTCATCGGCACGACCTTGCCGCGCCGAGGGAAGCCATCCGCCGTGATCAGCACCGCGGCCTCGGCGTCCTCCAGCCGCTTCGCGATCGCGTCGGCGCCGAATCCGGAGAACAGGGGCAGCCACACCGCGCCGAGCTTCGAGCACCCCATCACGGCCACCACCGCCTCCGGGGTGGGCGGCAGGAAGATCCCGACCGCGTCGAGCGCTCGCACGCCGAGCCCGGCGAGACCGTTCGCGAGCCGGTCCGAGGCCTCTCGGAGCTCCCGATACGAGATGCGGCGGGTCGTTCCCTCCTCGCCCTCCCACGCGATCGCGGTGGCGTCAGGCGTGCGCTCGGCCCACCGGTCGACGCAGTTGTGCGCGAGGTTCACCGAGCCCCCGCCGAACCAGGTCGACCACTCGATCCCCCGGGAGGTGTCGAGGATCGATCCGTAGGGCTCGAAGAACTCGAGCCCGAGATCGCGGATCGCGGCGTCCCAGAACCACTCGACATCCGAGGTCGAGCGTTCGATCAGCTCCTCTTCGGTCGTGATGCCGTGGGCGCGCATCAGCCGCGTGACGTTCGCCCGCTCCACCACCTCGGGCGAGGGTCTCCACACGAACGTCACGGCCTGCCCCGCTTCCTACTCCGAGCCCACGGGTACCCTCTGGTACGCGGGAACGGCGCCGTTCCCGAACCCAGCCTATGACCTCGACGAACCCGACGACGCCGACGGAGGACGCCCAAGACCCGAAGGCGTCCCGCGCGCATCCGCACGTCCGACGGGTGTTCCTGGCCGGGACCGCGACCGTGTCCGCCTTCGTCACCGTGGTCGCCGCGCTCGTCATGGGCTCCTACATCTGGACGAGCAAGCAGATCCACTACATCCCCCCGCTCCCGTCGACGCCCGGCGCCACGGGCCCCGCGGACGTCGCGGGCAGGTGCGACGAGCACGCGTGCAACTACCTGCTGCTGGGGAGCGACTCCCGCAAGGGCCTGACGCGAGAGGAGATCATCGCGTTCGGCACCAACGCGCACATCGGCGGAGAGAACCGCTCGGACACGATCATCCTCGTCCACACGCGCCCCGACCGGAAGGAGGCGATCTTCCTCTCCTTCCCACGAGATCTGTGGGTCGACATCCCGGGGATGGGCGAGGGCAAGATCAACTCCGCGTTCGAGGGGGGCATCGACGGCGGTGGTCCGCAACGAGTGGCTCGAACCGTGAAGAGCATCACCGGGATGCAGATCCACCACGTCCTGTACGTCAACCTGCTCGGGTTCCAGCGGGTCGTCGACGCCCTCGGCGGCGTCGACATGTGCGTGCCGTACCCGATGGTCGATGAGCTCTCGCTGCTCGACATCCCAGCCGGATGTCAGCACTTCGACGGGCCGACGGCGCTGGCGTACGTCCGGACCCGGCATCAGCCGTGCGACACCGTGCCGGACTTCGCCCGGATCAGCCGGCAGCAGCAGTTCCTGCGCGCGGTGATCGCGAAGCTGTTGCAGCCGGGTGAGCTGCTCCACCTGCAACAGCTCGTCCCCGACCTGCTCGGGAACCTCGTCGTGGATGACGGCCTGAACCCTGCCGAGCTCGTCTACCTGGCGGGCCTGCTCCAAGGCGTAGGGACCGACAACGCGGACTTTCGCGCGCTGCCCACGGTGCCCGAGGGGATCTACGACTCGAGCGGCACGTTCGTCTCCATCGTGCGGGCCGTGCAGCCCGACGCCGACGAGCTCGTGCGCAGGATCCGCGAAGGCCGGCCGCTCGGGGACCTCGGCCAGGAGCTGGCGCAGACGCCGCCTTCGCCGGCCAACATCGTGGTCTCGGTCGTCGATCGCGACGGGAGTCCGGTCGCGACGGACGTGTTCGACATCCTGACCGAGGGTGGCTTCAACACGTCGCCGGGCGTGGTCGATCTCACCAAGATCCGGCCGCCGACCAAGGGCTCGATGATCCTGTACGCACGGGGCGCCGAGCCGATGGCGAAGGTCGTCGGCACCTACTTCGGCAATCTGGGGCTCGTCCCGGCGCCACCGGGGACGCTCGCGAAAGGGCAGGACGTGGCGGTCGTCGTCGGCGGGCGCTACGAGATCCCGCCGCCGAGCACCGACGAGCCCGTGGAGTGCCCGACCTAGCGCCGAGCGGCTCGAGGGTCGGCGCTGGGCCACGAACGTGCTGACCGCAGTGGCCGAAGCTCCGCGCGCCCCGATGGAAACGCCCGCACGATAGGTCGATCTACGAACGCCGGGCCAGCGCGTCGTCCAGGGCGCCGAACGCGACCTCGGGCACGTACTTGCCGCGGACGAGGTCCCGCCCGTTGCGGCTGAGGTTCGACCAGGCGGCGTCCTCCTGGACCACGAACTCCAGCGAGGCGATCATCCCCTCGCGATCGTCCGCGATCAGCAGGTGCTCGCCCGAGGTTACGTCGAGCCCGGCCGCGCCGTCGGGCCCGGTCACGACGGGGAGGCCGCGCGCCAGCGCGTTCAGCACCTTGACCTTGGTCCCCGAACCGCCGATGCCCACGTCGACGAAGCATCGAGCCCGCCGGTACAGCGCCTCGTCGTCCTCGATCGGCCCCGCGAACTCTGCACCGCGGCTCCGATGGATCTGCCGCACGAGCCGCTCCGGCGCCCCGGCCCCCGCCACGACGAGGCGGGCGTCCGGCACACGATCGAGCAGCGCCGGGAAGTCGTCGCCGAGGAACCGCGAGAGCCCGTCGGTGTTGGGCGGCCAGGAGAGCGTGGCGAGGAAGAGCAGCACGGGTTCGGGTGGTGGGGTGAGCTCGGGGCGGTCGAGCAGGGCGGGGTCGGCGACGTTCGGGAGCAGGGCGATCTGGGGACCACGGGGGACGAGGGCAGCGAGGGTGGACCGGTCCTGTTCGGAGACCGCGAACACGACGTCGAACCGCGCGAGCAGACCCGCCTCGTACCGCCGGACCCGCCGGGCCTCCAGCCGGACCAGGGGCCTGCGGACCGGGTTGGTCTCGAGCTCGGCGTGCCGGCGCCACATCACGTGCTCGGCGTTGTGCTCGTGGAGCAGGCGGATGCCCGCGAACCCCTCGGGCACGTACTGGGCCATCAGCCAGCCGTCGACGAAGACGGCGTCGTGATCGCCGGGCTCGAGGAGCGTGGCGACGTGCTCGGCCATCGTCGAGCTTCGGTTGCGTTCGATGCTGAGCGGCACGCCGGCGGCGTAGCTCGACAGGAGGTGACGAACCGATCGGTCCCGCTCCATGGGGATCGAGACCACGCCGCCCTCCCGCATCCAGGGCTGTTCGTCATGACCGCGGAAGCATGCGACCTCGACCTCGTGCCGGACGTCCAGGTACGACAGGACGGCCGCCGACTTGATCGTCCCGCCGCCGCGTGGCTCGCCCAGCTGGCGCGGCGTCAGGAACAGGACCCGCACTCAGCGGGCCCGATCGAACAAGGCGAGAACCGGGAAGGCGACGGTCGCCCGCAGGATCCGCGGGAGCCGTCGAGGCTCGAGCGACAACCGCCACAGCCATTCGAGCCCGAACGTTCGGAACGCGCGGGGCGCGCGGCGCCTGGAGCCCGCCCACATGTCGAAGGCGCCGCCGACGCCGATCATGATGCGGACCGACGGGAACGCGTCCGCGTGGCGCTCGATCCACCGCTCCTGCTTGGGCGCGCCGAGCCCGACGAGGACGATCGTGGCCGCGGCCGAACGGATCAGGTCGACGGTCTCGTCCTCGCGGGCCATCGAGCGAGCGATGCCGTCCTCGTCGATCGCGACGCCCGCGCCGGCGACCACGACCTTCAGCCCCGGGAGTGCGCGCCATCGCGCCGCCGCTCGTTCGGCGACGTCGGGCGAGCCGCCGACGAACGCCACGGTGTCGCCGCGCTCGGCGGCCAGGCGCAGCACCATCGCGGCGATCTCCACCCCGGGCCACCGCCGGACCGAGCGGCCGCTCCGCAGCGCTTGCACGATCGCGACGCCGGTCCCATCGGGGAGCGCGAGGTCGGCCGACCGCAGGAGGTCCGCATAGGCGGGATCCTCTCGGGCGTGGAGGAGGATCTCGGGGTTCGGCGTGAAGATCCGGAAGGCGCGGTCGCCCTCGAGGAAACCGGTCGCGACGCCGCGGAGGTTCTCGACGGACGCGAGCTCGTCCAGCCGAACGCCGAAGATGACCGAGTTCACGATCCCGCGTCCTCGCTGCGCGTGAACCACGAGTACAGCTCTTCCGCGCGCTGCCGGAGCTTCTGCGGCGCCTCGGCGGCGTACCGCTCCCGCATCTCCGACTTCAGACCCTCACGAACACGGGAGGGCCGTGGGATGACGCGCTCGAGCCGCTCGCCCTCGCCTCGCCGCGTCCGCCAGTCCTGGTCGATCTCGCGCATCACGCGTGCGACGTTGTCCTCAGTCGGCTCGAACTCGGCGTACGTGGAGCCGAAGCGCGCGTTCAGCCGCCGTGTGATCGCACCGAGCTCGCCGCCGATCACCTCGTCGAACGTCCCGACCACCAGGTCGCCGCGATGGGGCACGAGCGGCTCGTAGAAGGCGCAGAATCCCCGGAGCAGGTCCGCGTACGTGCGCGCGGGATGGCGGATGCGGCTGCTCACCACCGCGCTCTCGGGCTCGCGGATCAAGGCCAGCGCCGGGATCCCCAAACGGATCCCGGCGATCACGTGCCCCGACGCGTGCGTGTGATGCGCGACGCGCAGGCTCCTCGGCTCCTGCGCGAGGCGGAATGCCGCGATCGCGAACGACGACGCGCATCGCGGGTAGGACTCGACGAGGAGGTCAGTCCGCGAGTCGACCAGTTCGCCTTCGCCGCGCAACCGAGCCAGCGGCACTGCCAGCGAGGGGTAGGGAGCGAGTCGCGTCATGACCGAATACTTGATCCGGTCCACGCCTGGATGCTACCGCTCGGGCGGTCGGGCCGGACCGCGTGCGTCGCCCGGCGAGCGGCGATACTGCCCGCGTGCGGATCGCGATCGACGCTCGTCCCGCCTCCGATGCCGAATCCACCGGCGTGGGCCACTACACCCGGCGGATGCTGTCGCACCTGCCGGGGGCCATGCCGACCGACGAGCTGGTGGCGTGGCACCCGCATCCCGGAGGCTCCGACCTCCCGGGCGCGCCGAACCTGACCGAGCACGTGTCGCGGATCCCCGGCCTCCTCGAACCCGTGTGGCGGCGTCTCGAGCTGCCGAGGCTCGAGGGGATGGTGCGTTTCGACGCGCTCCTCGCGACGAACTTCCTCCCGCCCCCGACCCACAGCGACGCCGTCGTGCTGATCGTCCACGACCTGGCGTTCGAGGTGATGCCCGAGGCCGGCCCGGGGTTCGGCGAGCGATGGCGGCGGCGGTTCGACGGGTGGCTGCGGCGCAGCGCCGGGGTGATCGTGCCGTCGGCGAGCGCTAAGGCCGACGTGCTCCGACGCCACCGGCTCGACGAGGGCCGCGTGCACGTGATCCCCCACGGGGCGGACCCGTTCGAGGCGCCCGCGCCGGTGGAGGCCGAACGCGTGCGCGCTCGTTTCGGGATCGGTGGGCCGTTCGCGCTGTTCGTCGGCGGGATCGAGCCGCGGAAGAACCTCGGCGCGCTCGTCGAGGGGTTCGCGCGCGTGGGCGACGCGGATCGGTGGCTCGTGATCGCCGGCGGTCGGACGTCCTGGGCACCCCAGGGCACCGAGACCCTCCGCGCGCAGGTCGCCGCGCTCCCGAAGGACATCCGACGGCGGGTCGTGCTCACCGGCTACGTATCGGACGAGGAGAAGCGTGCATTGCTGGCCGGCGCGACGGTGCTCGCATACCCGTCGCGGTACGAGGGGTTCGGGTTCCCAGTGCTCGAGGGGTTCTCGGCAGGTGTCCCGGTGCTGACCTCGTCCGCGGCCTCGTTGCCCGAGGTCGCCGGCGACGCCGCGCTGTTGGTCGACCCGAACGACGTCGACGCGATCGGGGAGGGTCTCGTCCGGCTGTTCGGCGACGCCGGCCTGCGCGACCGGCTGGTCGCCGCCGGCCGCGAGCGTCTCGCGATGTTCTCGTGGGAGCGGGCGGCCGGTGCGACGGCCGAGGTGCTCCGGCGGGCCGCCGGCCGCCCGGCCGGCCCTGGATAGACTCCGGTCTCCATGCGGACCCCCCTGCATCGGCGCGTGCTCTCGTGGGTCGCCTCCGTCCTGGGCCTGGCCCTGATCGCCGCCGCGTGCACCGCGAGCGGGGCCGAGCCACGGGCGACGAGCTCACCGCCCGCGTCACCAAGTCCGAGCGTGAGCACCGCCGGGAGCCCCGACGCGTTCGACGCGACCGCGCTCGAGACCGCGACCCCGATCAAGCACGTCGTGTTCCTGATCAAGGAGAACCGATCGTTCGATCACCTCTTCGGCACGTTCCCGGACGCCAACGGCGTCTCGACCGGGATGGCGTTCGGGCAGCCCCGAACGCTGACGCGCGGGACCGACGGCCGTGTGCCCGGCGACCTGCCGCACTGCTACACGTGCGCGCTCGCGGCCTGGGACGAGGGGGAGATGGACGGGTTCCTGCAGGGCGACCACGCCCCGTGGGCCTACACGCAGCTCCACAAGGACCAGCTGCCGAACTACTGGCACTGGGCGCGGCAGAACGTGCTGTTCGATAACTTCTTCGCGAGCGCGCAGGGTCCCTCGTTCCCGAACCACCTGTACTCGATCGCGGCCACCTCCGGCGGGGCGCACGACAACCCGCGGCGAACGCCGAGCCTCACCCACGGCTCGAACACGTTCGGCTGCGACGCGCCGCCGCTGCAGACCGTCGAGGTCTACGACAGCGAGGGGCGGATGAAGAAGGTGCCCCCGTGCTTCGACTTCCTGACCGAGGGCGACCTGCTGAACGGCGCGCGGATCCCGTGGGCGTACTACGCGGCGAGCGAGGACCAGAAGGGCTACATCTGGTCGGCGTACTCGGCGATCCGCCGCTACCGGATGCACGAGGACCGGTGGCAGAGGCACATGTTTCCGGCCGACGAGGTGGTGAAGGACATCCGCCATGGGCTGCTCCCGCCGATCACGTGGATCACGCCGAGGTTCGAGCTGTCCGAGCACCCCGAGTACAACTTCTGCCACGGCGAGAACTGGTCGACGAAGGTGATCGACGCGATCATGCGCTCACCGATGTGGGACTCGACCGCGATCTTCCTCACGTGGGACGACTACGGCGGCTTCTACGATCACGTGCCGCCGCCGCAGGTCGACGACTTCGGGTTCGGGATCCGCGTGCCGATGATCGTGCTCAGCCCGTACGCGAAGCAGGGCAAGGTGAGCGGCGAGCTCGGCGAGTTCTCCAGCGTGCTCCGGTTCATCGAGGACAACTGGGACCTGACGCAGCTCACCAAGCGGGACAAGCAGGCGACGCCGATGCTCTCGGCGTTCGATTTCGAGCAACGGCCGAGGGAGCCGAACCCGCTGCCGCTCCGTGACGACTGCCTGGGCCCGATCTGGGCGCCGAACGACTAGCGCGTCACGCCTGCCTCGGCGCTGCGTCGTCGAGCGCGGGCGAGTCGCGTTCGCCCGCGCAGCGTCGACACGTTTGTCAGCGCTTCCGGGCCTTCCAGACCTCCTCGTTCGGCCACCGCCGAGCCCACTCGTAGGTGACCCACGGGTAGTGGGTCGTCGACCCCTCGGGCGCCCGGAGCTCGACGAGGTTCTCGATCTCGAAGCCGTTGGAGCGCAGCAGTCGGATCCACTCGCCGTGCGGGATGTGGAACTCGGTCGACTTGTCATCCTCCCAGTCGAACCGGTGCATGCCGAAGTGGTCGCGGTGTAGGCGCTCGTCCACGGGCGCATCCTCGTTCAGTGGCGAGCAGATCGCGCACAGATATGAGTTGCCGAGGAACGCGAGCCGTCCGCCCGGCCGCAGGATCCGCGCGGCCTCGGGGATCCACGCGTACGGGTCGCACCAGATCGCCGCACCGTACTCGGAGATCGCGTAGTCGAAGGTCTCGTCGGGGAACGGCGTGCGCTCAGCGTCGCCGTGGATCAGCGGGAAGGCCAGGTCGAACTCGGCCTGGAACCCACGAGCGGTCGCGAGCTGGACCGGCGAGTTGTCCAGCCCAACCGGCCGAGCTCCACGCCTCGCGAGCCAGGCCGAGACGTAGCCGGTGCCACAGCCGAGCTCGACCGCATCCAGACCCTCGACGTCGGCGAGCATGCCGACCTCGGCCTCGGGCACACCCCAGGTACCCCACGAGGGCTCGTCGCTCATCCAGGCCTCGCGTCCGGACTCCACGAACTCCTTGGCGAACCGATCCCAGGCGGCGCGGTTGCGGATCACGTGGTCGTGGGTCACGGCCGAACGATACTGGTCGTAGCTCGAGCGAAGGAGGCCGACCGTGATCGCACGGCTATGGTTCGGACGCACGAAGGCCGAGGACTACGACGGGTACCTGGCGTACCTGGAGCAGAGCGGGGTAGTAGAACTCCACGCCACAGCTGGCAACCGTGGGGTGATGGTGCTGCGCCGGCTCGACGGCGACGAGGCCGAGTTCGGCGTGATGTCCCTCTGGGACTCCCTCGACGACGTGAGGGCGTTCGCCGGCGACGACGTGGAGGCTGCTCACTACTACCCGGAAGACGCGCGCTTCCTCCTCGAGTTCGAACCGACGGTGAGGCATTTCGAGGTCACCCGGGAGAAGTAGGCCTCGCCCGAGCTTTCCGAGCGGGCGGTGATCGGGCTGATGACATCCGAGCCGGTGCTACCCTCACGCCCGTGACCAGCGAGAACGATGCTCGCAGCGCGCTCGAACGCGAGATCTATTGGGCCGAGGACGCCTCGGCTCGGTCTCGGATGGACACGTCCGAGGTGCGCGATCTGCTGCACGACTTCGCGATGCTCATGCGAGCCGACGAGAAGCAGGCCGTCCCACGAGGCGAGCCCGAGCTCGGGTCCGGCTCGCGTACGCGGCGGAAGGCCAAGGTCCTCCAGTTCCGGCTCCTGCGACCCATGCGCCGCCGCAACGACCGGCTGCTGGCCGAGTTCGGCGAGCTCGCCGCCGCGCTCGCCGACCGGGTCGTCGCGCTCGAGACCGAGGTGAAGGAGCTGCGTTCGAAGCTCGGGGAGGCCGAGTGAGGATCGCGGTCGCCCACCCCCAGACGCCGTTCGTGCGCGGGGGAGCCGAGACGCACACCGAGTCGGTCGTCGCCGCTCTCCGCGAGGCGGGGCACGACGCCGAGGAGGTGGTGGTCGCCGGCAAGTGGTACCCGGCGACCGAGATCGTGCACCAGATGGCGGTGTGGCGCGCCCTCGACCTGTCCGAATCCAACGGGCTGCCGATCGACATCGTGATCGCGCTGAAGTTCCCCGCGTACCTCGTCCCTCACGAACGCAAGGTGGTGTGGCTGATCCACCAGCACCGGACCGCGTACGAGCTCTGGGATCACCCGGAGTTCGCCGACCTCGGCAAGCAGATCGAGGGGCCGCAGGTGCGCGACATGGTGCAGCAGAGCGACCGGATCGCGCTCGGGGAGGCCAAGCGAATCTTCACGAACTCGAAGAACGTGCAGGACCGCCTCTGGAGCTCGCTCCGGCTGTCGAGCGACGTCTTGTATCACCCGTCGCCGATCGTCGAGGCGCTCCTGCCGCTCGAACCCGGACCGTACGGTGATGCGATCGTGTTCCCCAGCCGGCTCGAAGGACTCAAGCGTCAGGCGCTCGTCGTCGAGGCGATGCGGCACGTGAGGACCGGGGTTCGGCTGGTGCTCGTCGGCAACGGTCCCGACGGGGACGGCCTCCGTGAGCAGATCGAGAAGCACGGGCTCCAGGGCAAGGTCGAGCTCGCCGGTCGCGTCTCGGACGAACGCCTCCACGAGCTCTACCTCGGAGCGCTCGGCGTGTACTACGGGCCGTTCGACGAGGACTACGGGTACGTGACGCTCGAGGGGTTCGCCGCGCACCGGCCCGTCGTCACGCTCACCGACGCGGGTGGACCGCTGGAGTTCGTGACCGACGGTGAGACGGGACTGGTCACCCCGCCCGAACCGCAGGCGATCGCCCACGCGTTCGACCGCCTGTTCTCGAACCGCCCGCTCGCGAAGAAGATGGGCGAGGCCGGCAACGAGAAGCTGCGCGCGACGGTCCCGGGCTGGCCCGACGTCGTCGCGCGGCTGACGGGGTAGCCGTGAACCGAGTGACCACCCCGATCGTCGGCGCGGCCCGCAGGCTCTACCGCTGGGACCATCGGATGGACCCGCGGGTCGCGTGGCTCTCGCCGATGCCGCCGGCCCGCAGCGGGATCGCGACCTACTCGCAGGCGGTGCTCGAGGGGCTCGAGCGGATCGGCTACACCCCGGGCAAGCACAAGATCCAGCCGTACTGGCCGATCAAGCACAAGCACTGGGCGACGGTGCCGTGGCACACGATGGCCGTCTACCACCTCGGCAACAACCTGGAGTTCCACGGCGACATCTACGACCTCGCGATCCGAACGCCGGGGCTCCTGGTGATCCACGACCTCGCGCTCGACGACTTCGTGATGGGGATGGTGGCCACGGCGCAGCCGTTCGGGCACCAGGCGTTGCGCGAAGGCCTGCTGCTCGCGCCGCGCCTCCACGGGTTCGAGGAGGCCGAACGCAACGAGCCGCTCCGCGTCCCCACCATCGCGCACGCCGCCCGGAACGCGCGGGGGATCGTCGTCCACTCACCCTTCGTCGAACGCTATCTTCGCGCGTTCGGCTGCAAGACCCCGGTCTACGTCGTGCCGCATCCGGTCATCGAGAAGGCACATGACGTCCGCAGGGCCGAGGGACGCGCGCGCGTGATCCGCGGTTCGCTCGAGTCCATGGGGATGCGCACGCTGATCGGGGTGTTCGGTGACCAGAACGCCGCCAAGCTGATCGACGTCGTCCTCGAGGCGGTGGTGCACCTGCCCCAGGACGTCCACCTCGCGCTCGTCGGCCGCCGGATCCCAGGGTACGACACGGAGCCGCTGGTGCGTGCGAGCGGTTTGGGGGCGCGCGCGTCGCTGCACACCGACGTCTCGGACGAGGACTTCCTGGCGTGGATGTGCGCCGCGGACGTCGCCGTGGACCTCCGGTTCCCGCACCGCGGGGAGGTTTCCGGGGCGCTCTCGCGCTCGATGCAATGCGGGCGCCCCACGGTCGTCAGCGGGACCGGGACCTACCTCGACCTCCCCGAGGACGTCGTCGTCTCCGTGCCGGCCGGGCGGCTCGAACCTCGCGAGCTGGCCGAGGCGCTCCGAACGCTGGTGGACGATCCCGGACGCCGCCGCCGGATCGGCGACGCCGCACGTGAGCGCATGGAGCGGCTCGCCCGGTCCGAGACGACCGCCCACGTGTACGCGGAGGCGATGGACGCCACGATGGCCCTCCTGTGGGACCCGGCCCGGCGCGCGCTCGCCCGGTGGGGCGGTGCCCTGGTGGACCTCGGGATCACCGAGGAGGGGCTCTCGGAGGGCTACGGCATGGCCTACGCCCGAGCGCTCGACGAGTTCCGACCGTCCGCGTCGAGCGCCGCTCACGGACCCCCGGTCGCGGAGCCCTAGGGAGCGGCAGGATCGCCTGCTCCAGCCCCCTGCGGACCCGTGACGATTCCGTGCATTCTCCACGGGTGGCGCGGGGGCCGTTGCTAGACTCGCCACGCAGGCTGGCACGCGCGGCGCGAGCCGACCGCGAGCCGACCGGCCACGAGCCGCCCACACCCATGGCAACAACCACGGAGACCGTCGAGCGCACCTCCGAGTCGCCGCACCTTCGGGTGGGCGAACGCCTCCGCATCCTGGCCGCCCACCGCGAGATCCTGGCGAACCTGGTCCGCAAGGAGCTCAAGGTCAAGTACGCGGCCTCGGTGCTCGGTGCCGTGTGGTCGCTGCTGAACCCGCTCGTCTACCTCGCGGTCTTCTCGTTCGTGGCGAAGGTCCTGGGGGCCGGGATCGCGAACTACCCGGTCTACCTGCTATCCGGACTGCTCGCCTGGAACCTGTTCTCGGCCTCGATGGGCAGCGGCGCGCGGGCGGTGCTCGACAACGCGAACCTCGTGAAGAAGGTGGCGTTCGCGCGCGAGATCCTGCCGCTCTCGGCCGTCGGCGTCGGCCTCGTCGACTTCGCGCTGCAATCGGCGGTGTTGCTCCTCTACGTGATCGTGTCGGGCTACGGCCTGCATCTGCCCGAGCTCGCGCTGTGGCCGCTCGCGTTCGTGACGCTCCTGGTGCTCACGGTGACCCTGTCGCTGTGGTTCTCGGCGCTGAACGTGCGCTACCGCGACGTCGGGCACCTGCTGAACATCGCGCTGCTGGTGTGGTTCTGGGCGACCCCGATCGTCTACGCAGAATTCCAGGTGCAAGACCTCGCCCAGCGCGGGACCTGGTTCGGGATCCCGCGGCTGGCGTTCTACATGCTGAACCCCATGGTCGACGTCGTGGCCGGCTTCCACAGAGCGCTCTACGTCTTCGTGCAGCCGGTCGCGGCCCAGGAGCCGGTCCTGTTCGACGGGAGCCTGGGCTGGGTCGCCGGGGTCCTGACGATCACGCTCGTCGTCTCGCTCGTCGGGCTTCGCCTCGCGTGGGGCTACTTCTTCAACCGTTCGGGCGACTTCGCGGAGGAGCTGTGAACGCCTCCGCGATCGAGGTCGCCGATGTCTCGAAGCGCTTCCGCATCTACCGGGACAGGCCGACGTCGCTCAAGCAGCGTGTGCTCTCGTCGCGGAGCCGAGCCGAGGACTTCTGGGCGCTCCGGGACGTCGCGCTCGACGTGCGCCAGGGGGGGACGTTCGGGCTGATCGGGCACAACGGCTCCGGCAAGACGACGCTGCTGAAGTGCGTCGCCGGGATCCTGCGGCCGACCTCGGGGACGATCCGCCAGCGCGGGCGGCTCGCGGCGCTGCTCGAGCTCGGCGCGGGTTTCCACCCCGAGCTCACGGGGCGCGAGAACGTCTACCTGAACGCCTCGTTCCTCGGCTTGTCTCGCCGGCAGACCGACGCCGCGTTCGACGACATCGTCGCGTTCGCCGAGCTCGAGGACTTCATCGACAACGAGGTGAAGTTCTACTCGTCGGGCATGCTGGTCCGGCTCGGGTTCGCGGTGGCGGTGCACGTCGAGCCCGACGTCCTGCTGATCGACGAGGTCCTCGCGGTCGGCGACGAGGCCTTCCAGGCCAAGTGCCTCGACCGCGTCCGGGCGTTCCAGCGCGAAGGACGCACGATCGTGCTCGTGACGCACGCGCTCGACACCGTGATCGAGATCTGCGACCGGGCGGCGATGCTCCACCACGGCGAGCTGCACGCGATCGGCATGCCGGCCGACGTCGTGCGCGAGATGCGCTACGTCCTCCTCGGAGTGACCGATCCGAACTTCGTCCCCGAGGAGGGCACACGGGAGGCGGAGATCGCCGAGGTCCAGATCGTCCGCCCGAACGGGTCGAGCGAGGGCGCGATCCTGCGCGGCGACCCGCTCACGATCGTGATCGACGTCCGCCAGCACGAGCCGCTCGACGAGCTGGACGTGGACTTCGCGGTCTTGGACGGGGCCACCAACCATGCGGTCCTCGACGCTGGCACCTCGCGCGCCGGTCTGGATCTCGGGCGGTTCGAGAAGAAGCGGGTGCGTTTCCGGATCGAGGCGTTCCCGTACGAGCCCGGGAAGTACTGGGTGACGGTCGGGTTGTCGAACCGCGCCACGGGGCACCTGTACCACGTGCAGACCCAGCGCTACCTGTTCGAGGTCGTCGACGCGCCCCGCGTGCAGGAGCGCGTCCAGGTTCCGGTGGCCGTGGAGGTCGAGGACCTGTGACCGAACCCACGACCGACCCGGTCACCACCCAGACGAAAGGGATCCCTCCGATGTTGATTGCGCTGATCCTGTTCTCCGTCACGCTGGCCGCGGTTGCGCAGCTGGCGCTCAAGCACGGCATGAACCTCGTGAACGACGAGCTCGCGCCGCAGACCTTCTCGCTGAACGGTCCCTCGCTGCGGGAGGTCGTCGGCCAGCCGTTCGTCTGGGCCGGGCTGTTCCTGTTCGGCCTGTCCGCCCTCGTCTGGCTGGTGGTGCTGTCGAGGGCCTCGCTCTCGTTCGCCTACCCGTTCGCCGCGCTCACGTACGTGCTGATCCTGCTCTTCGACCAGTTCGTGCTGGACGAGACGGTGCCGCCGCTGCGTTGGGCGGGGGTCGCGTTCATCGGCGTAGGCATCATCCTCGTCTCGCAGACCCAACACACGTGACCCGATGAAGGCCGTCGTGCTCGTCGGCGGTGAGGGCACACGCCTGCGCCCGATCACCGAAACCCTCCCCAAGCCGCTCATCCCGCTCCTGGACCGGCCGAGCCTCGACCACGTGCTCGACCACCTGGCGGGCCACGGCGTGCACGAGGTCGTGCTGTCCAGCTCGTACCTGGAGGGGACCTTTCACACGTTCATCCAGGCTCGGGGCGGCGACCCGTCGATCACCTGGATCACCGAGACCGAGCCGCTCGGCACGGGCGGCGCTATCGTGAACGCGCTCGGAGCCATCGGCACGGACGACCCCTTCTTCGCGGTCAACGGCGACATCCTCACCGACCTGGACCTCACCGAGATGCTTGCGAGGCACCGCGATCGGGGCGCGGTGGCGACGATCGCGCTCACGCACGTCGAGGACGCTCGGCCGTATGGCCTCGTGCCGTTGGACGCCGACGGGCGGGTGCTCGAGTTCCGCGAGAAGCCCTCGGAGCTCGTGCCGGGCGACATCAACGCGGGTACCTACGTCCTGGACCCCGTCGCGCTCGAGGGCTGGACCCCCGGCGAGAACGTCTCGATCGAGCGCCAGATCTTCCCGTCGCTCATCGCCGCAGGTCGACCCCTCGCGGGGTTCCCTTCCGAGGCGTACTGGATGGATCTCGGGACGCCGCAGGCGTACCTGCAGGCGCAGTTCGACCTGCTCGACGGCCGGGTGGACGGCCACCGCTCGTACCCGTCGCCGTACGTCGACGGCGACGGCCGGATCGACCGCGGCGCGACAGTGAACGAGCATGTCGTCGTCGGGCGTCGCGCCAGGATCGAGACGGGGGCGCGGGTGAGCGACACCGTCCTGCACGAGCGTGCGGTGGTCGAACCCGACACGATCGTGGAGCGCTCGATCCTCGGTCCCGGCTCGAGGGTGATGCGGGGTGGTTCGGTCCGCGATTCCGTGCTGGGCGAGGGGGCCGTGGTGGGCGCCGGCGCCTCGGTGCGCGAGGGTCGGGTCCGACCAGGGGAACGGGTCGAGGCGTGACCTTCGGGTCGGCCGGGACGTTGTGATACGGTGCGGCCCGCCCGAACCATCCGCATCGAACCCTTCGGAGCATGCGCAGAGCCCTCATCCTCGCCATCCTCGTCGCCCTCGTGGTCCCCTGGGTTGCCGGCGCGAACCCTGCGGGCGCAGGACCGAACCGCGAGCCCGACGAGCCGTTGCAGTTCCGGATGTTCGGTGCCGGGTTCGGGCACGGCCTGGGGCTCTCGCAGTGGGGCGCCTACGGCCTCGCGGGACAGGGATGGGGGCCCTCGAAGATCCTCAGGCACTTCTACTCGGGCACGCGCGTCGCGGGAGGGAGCGGCCCGCCGGCGAACCTTCGGATCGGGCTGGTCCAGGGCAAGGATTCGATCCGGCTCGAGGCGCAGGCCGGTTCGATCGAGATCCGGATGGGCGACCCGCAGACAGGTTCGACGGTCGCGACGATCCCCGCCGGTGAGACGTGGCGTGTTCGCGCCGCGAGCAACGAATACCTGATCGCCAACCAGGCCGGCGTCACGGTCGATCGCGTCGGGGGGCCGAACGACCCGATCTACCTTGTCTACGAGTCGCTGGACTCGAGCGTGCGCATCCCCGAGGCGGGGCACACCTACAACCGTGGGTCGATCGAGCTCGGCCAGTACTCGTGCGCGGGGGGTTGCGCGATGCGACTCGTCCTCACGATCGATCCGCAGGGCTACCTCTATGGCCTCGGCGAGGTTCCGAGCTCGTGGCCGATGTCGGCCCTCAAGACCCAGGCGATCGCGGCGCGGACGTATGCCTTCACGAAGGCCGCGGCCTCGCAGCACCGGGCGGTGTGCGACTGTGCGCTGTACGCGAGCTCGTACGACCAGGTGTACGTGGGCTGGGACAAGGAGGCGGGCGTCGACGGCGACCGGTGGGTCTCCGCGGTGGACCAGACGGACGATCAGGTGGTGCTGAACGGCGGGCAGACGATCCAGGCCTTCTACATGTCCTCCTCGGGCGGGTACACGGAGAACAACGAGAACGTGTGGGGCGGCACGCCGATCGACTACCTGCGCGGGGTGTGCGACCCCGGGGACTACACCTCCGAGAACCCGAACGCCGTCTGGGTGCGGACGTTCACTCCCGCGGAGGTGACGGGGCATCTCCGGCTCGGCATCGGGACCGTGACCGGGTTCACCAACGTGGACCGCGGCGTCTCGGGCAGGATCATGTCGGTCACGGTCAAGGGCGCGAACGGCCAGGACGCGATCAGCGGCGACAAGCTGCGTTCGAGCCTCGGCCTGCCGGACGACCGGCTGTGGATCAACGCGGACCGGAGCATCACCGGCGAGATCCGGGCCAAGTACGACGGCCTCGGCTGCTCGCCCGGGCTCCCGACCTCGCGCCAGGTCTCGGTGGCCGGCGGCGAGCGGCAGAAGTTCGAGGACGGGACGATCTACCACTCGGCTTCGACCGGCGCGCATGTCCTGCGAGGCCTGGTGCTGAGCCGCTATCTGTCCAAGGGCGGCCCGGTGGGTCGCCTCGGGTTCCCGACCTCCGACGTCCACAGGCTCCAGAACGGGAACCTCCGGGCGAGCTTCGAGGGCGGCGTCATCACCTGCGACCCCGACGACTCCAGCTGCAACGTCACCTAGGACCGTCTGACGCTACCTCTGGAACAGCGGGCCGAGCAGCCCGTGCGGGGCCTCCGGCGCGACCGAGGTTCCGCGGAACGCATCGATGAACGACGTCGTCATCGTGACCGCCTGGTCCGCCGAGATCGTTGCGGGGCACATCCACCGCGTGTTCCAGGCGAGCAGCGCGAACGCCCGGTCGTCCGGGAGCGCAGGGTAGGGGGCCATGATCACGCGGCCCTCGTCCCGGGCGATCGCCGCCACGCGGTCGATCGTCTCCTGGGCGAGCCCGTCTTCGGCGGCGGGGCGGTAGTAGATGATCACGTAGGCGTGCTCGAGGTTGTGGACCACCCGCGCCTCGGGGACCGGGATCCGGTAGACGTGCGGGTCCGGCGGCAGGGGCGACGCGTCGTGGGGTCCGGCCGCCGCCGGCCGATCGGGGTAGTCGAACGACTCACCCGGCGCGAGGTGGACCCGCGACGGGTCCGGCACGACGGGCTGCTTGAGGTCGCCGCACCCCGCCGCCGTGACCGCCGAACGCGCCGCGGCCGAGACCTCGCCGGGGCCGGCCGTCCGGAAGAAGAGCAGCCAGCCCAGCGCGATGAAGCCTGCGATCGCCGCGAACCGCATGATGCCCCACGGGCGGCGCTCCGCGGGTTGAACCGTTCGGCTGCGCCCGGACGAGGGTTCCGGCTTCGTCCCCTTCGGGCGGGATCCCCCCGCCGGTCGGGGACCGGAGGGTCGGCGCCTGCGTTTCTTCGCCAACGCGGCGCCGCTACGGGTTGATCGAGGAGAAGTCGAACGACGAAGGGATCGGGTCGGGGAGCTCGGTCGGGGTTCCGTACGTGACCACGATCACGGTCTGATCGTCCAGCTGCACGTCCTGCAGGCTGCCGTTGACCTCCTCGCCGTCCACGAACACCTGGAGGCGGTTGTTCCTCTCGTTGCAATAGGCCCCAAGGCAGCTCGGCGTGAAGCGGACCCCCCACACGCCGAAGAACTCGCCGAGCGTGAACTCGCGCGATTGCGACGATTCGAGATGCACCAGCCCCGTGTCGTCGTGGGTGTGGATCGACTGGATCGTTCCCTTCGAGGCGTCGATCCCGATGTCGGTCGGGACGGGTTCCTTGGAGGCGTGAACGAAGATCTCCACGTCCGCGTGCTCGTGCATGGTCGTGCCTTCGGCCGGGAGGCCGAGCGCGGTCGCACGCGCGGCCGACTTCGCGGCGTTCGCGTCCCAGGGGGCCTCGGTGGTGAGCTCGCCGGGGAGGGTAACGCCGGACGTTCCCTGATCGTTCCGGTTGGTGAAGACGAACACGCCGGCCGCCACGACGACGGTGATCCCGGCGATCCACGCGAGCTGGCGCCGACGCTGGGCGCGCGCGATCCTGCGGCGGGCGGCCTCGCGTTCGGCGCGCGCGAGCTCCTTCTTCTCGGCCCGAGACCGCTGGGGACCGGGGGCCGGCCCGGGCGAGGCCGGGCGCTGCCGCCGTGGCTCGGCCTTGAGCTCCGACCCCTTCGGGTCCGGACGCCCGTCGGGAGCTGACTCCTGTGGAGCCGTCGGGCGCGGCCGCTCCGCCGTCCGGGTCGAGGAGGCCGCCGGTCGGTTCCTCGAACGGTTCTGGAGCCTGCGCCGCTTCTTCGCCATGACCTCAGCGTCCTCGGCCGGTCAGAAGGCCCTGCCCGCTTCGGGCGCCTTGCCCTCGTACGGCTGCTGTTCGAACGGCGGCGCCGCGTACGACGACGTGAACCCGAAAGCGGCAGCCAGGTTCACGTTCGCGCACTTCTGCACCGTGTGCCAGGCGACCAACGCCATCTGGGTTCCGGCGGGAAGCGTTCCGGCGGCTCCCTCGTCGGGATAGTCGTACGGGGCGACGATCACGCGGCTGCCCACTTCCCGGTCCTCGTAGAACGTGCGGATCCGGTCGAGCTCCTCGCCGGAGGCGTCGGGCGAATACCAGACGATCGCCGCGCCGTGCTCGAGCGAGTGGATCACGCGGTCGATCGGCGGGGGGGTGCTGTACACCCCGGCCCCGTACGGGATCGCGTTGTGCGGTCCGGACGCGGGCGGCACGGACGGGTACGTCCTGAGTGGCAACGAGGCGACGACATGAGCTCGATCCTGGGTCTTGGGCTGGTACGGGCCGACGTCCTCGACCGGGGCGCAGCCGGCGATCTCCCTTGCCTGGTCGACGTTTTCGAGGAGGTCCGACGGCGTGGCCTGAGCCTCCTGCGGCCTGGTGAGGGCGAACGCGGCCACCCCCGCGATCAGGACGACCACGACGCCGATCGCGACCCGGCGGTTGCGGCGGCTCCTGGCCATCTTGCGCTGGAGCTCGACGCGCTGACGCCTGGCCTCCTCCTTGCGCTCGGCCTTGGTCAGACGCTGCTTGGACGTTGGGTTGGACATCTCAGGTCCCGCTCGAGGCGGACCACAAGGATAGCCACGAAGCGGCCGGGTTGGCCGGGCGATCGCTCGATGAGATCTCGCGGTTCGTGAGCCTTGCGGCGGCCCATCCGCCTCCCTATGCTTCGGCCGACTTCCCCGGGGGCTCGGGCCGGCGCATCGCCGGCCGGAAAGGGGGAGGCGTGGCGGACACGGACACCAGCACGGGGAGCGTGGTTCGCGTGGGGCCGCCGCAGCGAGGCGGGCTCGACAGGTTCTTCAAGATCACCGAGCGCGGTTCCACCGTGCGGATCGAGATCATCGCCGGTATCACGACCTGGCTGACCATGGCCTACATCCTGTTCGTGAACCCGGCCATCCTCGGCTTCGCGGGGGTGCCGGACCTGCAGCCGCTCGGGCTGCCGTTCGCGCAGGTCCTCACCGTGACTGCGCTGGTCGCCGGGGTGATGACGATCCTGATGGGGGTCGTCGCGAACTACCCCTTCGCGCTCGCGGCCGGGTTGGGGCTGAACGCGTTCGTCGCCTTCACGCTGGTTGCGGCAAACGGCCTCTCGTTCCCGCAGGCGATGGGCGTCATCGTCGTCGAGGGCATCGTCATCACGATCCTGGTCCTCACCGGCGTCCGCGAGGCGATCCTGAACGCGATCCCGATGGACCTCAAGCGCGCGATCGGGATCGGCATCGGGGCGTTCATCGCGCTGATCGGCCTGGTGAACGCGGGGGTGGTGACGAACACGGGCGCCACGCCGCTCGCCCTCGCGGGCGAGCTCACGACGTGGCCGATCGGCATCTTCGTCGTCGGGCTCGCGCTGAGCGCCGCCCTGGTGGCACGCAGGGTCAAGGGCGCCCTCCTTATCGGGATCCTGGTCTCGACGGTGCTGGCCGTCATCGTGAACGAGACGAAGGACCTTTCGATCTGGGGCAACGGGGTTGCGGCGATCCCGGACAAGGTTGTCGACACGCCGGACTTCGGGCTGGTGGGCGCGTTCTCGTTCGACTTCTTCTCGGTGCTCGGGACGGCGACCGCGCTCGCGGTGGTGCTCTCCGTGATGCTGTCGGACTTCTTCGACACGATGGGCACGGTGATCGGGCTCGGCGGCGAGATGAAAGTGCTGGACGCGAACGGGAGGCTTCCCGGCATCAAGCGGGTCCTGCTGATCGACTCGATCGCGGCCGCGGCCGGCGGTGCCACGTCGGCCTCATCGAACACCACCTACATCGAGAGCGCATCGGGGGTCTCGGAGGGCGGACGGACGGGGCTCGTCGCGGTGGTGGTCGGCGCGCTGTTCCTGCTCGCGATGTTCTTCTCGCCGATCGCGGGTGTGATCCCGCCGGAGGCGACCGCGCCGGCGCTCGTGCTCGTCGGCTACTTCATGATGGTGCTCGTCAAGGACATCTCGTGGTCCGACCCCGGGATCGGCATCCCGGCGCTGCTCACGATCGTGATGATGCCCTTCACCTACAGCATCACCAACGGCGTGGGGGCGGGGTTCCTCTCGTACGTCGTGATCGCGGTGCTTCGCGGCAGGTGGCGGGACGTCCACCCGCTCCTGTACGTCGTGGCCGCGATCTTCGCCTGGTATTTCGTGCACGGGGTGGTCTAGGCCGAGGGGTTGCGGGCCGGCTCACTGGGTCCGCAGGTGCTCGGAGAGGTCGAGCGGGGGCCGCGGCGGCGCGGCCCCCGGCGGCATCGGCCCGACCGCGACGGTCCCGAGCGCGAACCACTCGTCGGACATGCCGAGCGCGGCGCGGCTCTCCTGCTGGCAGAACAGCGTCGAGGAGATCCAGCACGAGGCGAGTCCCTGCGCCGAGAGCGCGAGGAGCAGGTTCTGGATCGCTGCCCCGCCGGACAACAGGAACATCTCCTGCTCGGCGTGTGAACGCTCGGCGTCGGCGTAGGGATGGGCACCGCGGAACCGGACCCACGGGACGATCAGGGCGGGCGCCGCGCCGAGCACAGCGTCGCTCCTCGCGATCCGGCGTTCGATCGTCGCCTTCGGCGTCCCGTCCCGTCGCAGGTCCTCGCGCCAGGCGTCGGCGATCGCGCGGAGCAATCGCCGCTTGGCCGCCGCGGTCCAGATCGCGGTGAACGACCACGGGCGCGTGTGATGCGGCGCCGGCGCGGTGCAGGCGGCGCGGACGGCCTCCTGCACCGCCTCGCGTGACACCTCGCCGTCCCCGAACGCCCGGATCGTCCGGCGCTCCGAGATCGACAGGAGCGGGGACGTCCGGAACAGATCCTCCTCCGGGGGGCGGACCATCTCGGCAGCCGGTACCGATGCCGGCTCGAACCCGACGCCCCGAACGATCGCCACCGGCACCCGCGCCGCCTTGCCCATGGCCAGCCCGCTTGCGGCGGCCACCTCGTCGGCGAGCGCCACGACTGTCGCCTCGAGCCGACGGCCGTGGTGGTCGGCGGTGCCGCGGAGGTCGACGAGGGACGGGATGCCGGCGCAGCCGATCGAGACGTTCACCAGACCGCGCCGCCACGTCCTGCCGAACGTGTCCGTGATCACGACCCCCACATCGACGCCGAGCCGTCCGCTCAGGTCACGGCGGAGCCGTTCCGCGGAGGCGTCGGGGTCCTCCGGGAGCAGCGTGAGGAACCCCTCCTCGACGTTCGACGCGTCGACGCCGGCGTTCGCGCACACGAGGCCGTGGCGCGTCTCGGCGATCACGAGGTCGCCGCGTCGGGCGACGACACGGCGCGTCTCGTGTTCGACCCACGCGTCGCGGCCGCGGGCCTCCTCGAGGACGACGCGTCCCTCGGCCTTCGACACGATCTTCTGCGTGACCGCGACCACGTCCCCGTCGCCAAGACCGATGGCGCCGAGCGGTCCGGCGAGGAGCGCGGCGAGATCGTCGCCCGGTCGCACCTCCGGGAGCCCCTCGACGGGCAGCACCTGGATGCTCATGCGGAAGGGGTCGCCCCGGTCACCGCAGCAGACCGAGCGCGAACCGCGCGAGTGCCTCCGCCTTCGCGTCGTCGGTCATGATCGAGTCGGTCGCGCCGACGCGCACCCCGGTGGCCTCGATCCGAGGGATCAGCGCGCGGTCGACGTCGTCGAGAACCCAGGCGCCCAGGAGTCCCCGGTAGCACTCCGCCGCCCCGGCCGCGGTGACCTCGGCGCCGGCCGCCGGCATCAGCCGGTCCGCCATCCCCGCGAGCGGCGCGCCGGCCACGATCCCGCTCACGCCGACGACGTCGTTGCGACGCGCCCCGACGGCGTCGCGGATGCCGGGCACCGCGAGGATCGGACCGAGCGAGGCGACCGGGTTCGACGGGCACAGCACGATCGCGTCCGCGTCCGCGAGCGCCTCGATGACGCCGGGCGCGGGTCGCGAACGTTCGGCGCCCTCGTACCGAACGGCCTTCACCTCGTCGCGTCCCCCGCGCCGGACCCAGTATTCCTGGAAGTGCAGGTCGAGCTCCTCGCCGTCGGCGACCACGGAGATCCGCGTGGTCACCGGGTCGTCGCTCATCGGGAGGATCCGCGGCACCACGCCGAACCGGCGGGCAACGGCGGCCGTCGCCGAGGTCAGCGTCTGCCCCGCCGCCCGGAGGTTCGTCCGGAACAGGTGGGTGGCGAGGTCGAGGTCGCCGAGGTTGAACCAGGCCTGCCCCGGATCGAACGATCGCAGCTCCTCGGTCGCGCGGAAGGTCTCGTCGCGGCGTCCCCATCCGCGTTCGCGATCGAAGACGTCGCCGAGCCAGTACGTCACCGAGTCGAGATCGGGCGACACGTGCAGCCCGTGCATCGTGATGTCGTCGCCGGTGTTCGCGATCACGGTGACCGCTTCCGGCGCGACGGCGCGCACGAGCCCACGCAGGAACTTCCCCGCGCCGATCCCGCCGGCGAGCGCCGTCACCCGCATGCACGGCAGCGTAGTACGCTCGCGAACGGATGGCCGAGGCCACGACCGCGCACGCGCTTCGGCGCGCGTTCGCCCGCGCAGGCGCCGGCAAGGCGCTGTCGGTCGGCGAGATCGAGGCGCTGCTCGAGGCGCGCGGCCCGGCCCTGCGACGGCTGATGTCCCTCGCGTCGCACCTACGCGGGCTCGGACACGGCAGCACCGTGACCTACTCCCGCAAGGTCTTCGTTCCGCTCACGATGCTGTGTCGCGATCACTGTCATTACTGCACGTTCGCCAAACCACCCGCAAGGCTCGAACGGCCGTTCCTGTCGCCCGATGAGGTCGTGGCGATCGCCGAGGCGGGGCGGCGTCTCGGTTGTAAGGAGGCGCTGTTCACGCTCGGCGACCGGCCCGAGGAGCGCTACCCGGTGGCGCGCGCGTGGCTCGCCGAACGCGGCTACCGCTCGACGCTCGAGTACGTCCGGGCGGCCGCGATCCGGGTGATCGAGGAGACGGGGCTGCTCCCGCACCTGAACCCCGGCGTCATGTCCTACCAGGACATGGCGAGGCTCAAGCAGGTCGCTCCCTCGATGGGGATGATGCTCGAGACCTCCTCGGACCGCCTGTCCGAGCGCGGCGGGCCGCACTTCGGCTCGCCGGACAAGATCCCGGCCGTCCGCCTCCGCGTGATCGAGGACGCCGGTCGTCTGGCGATCCCGTTCACGACGGGCATCCTCGTGGGGATCGGCGAAACCCTCGCCGAGCGCGCCGAGTCGCTGCTCGCGATCCGCGAGCTGCATCGGCGCTACCGACACATCCAGGAGGTCATCGTCCAGAACTTCCGCGCCAAGGCGGGGACGCGGATGGCCGACCACCCTGAGCCGTCGCTCGACGAGCATCTGTGG
>Ga0126304_10000037_pt1 | contig 31453 bp, 31 predicted proteins | sample Plot25_FD_92538 | JGI IMG/M metagenome (GOLD analysis project Ga0126304, IMG submission 92538) | Serpentine soil microbial communities from UC McLaughlin Reserve, CA, USA - Plot25 | ecosystem: Environmental > Terrestrial > Soil > Grasslands | place: USA: UC McLaughlin Reserve, Lake County... | reverse complement strand
GCTGAAACGTGCTGCCGAGTCGATAGGCTTCCGGGCCCCTCCTGAGCGCCAGGCGCGCGAAGCAAGGAAATGGATCTGGGCGTAGCGCGAGCATCGATCAAAGCCTGAAGTGGCCGACGCCGCCGACAAGAACACCGGCTCAACTGGCGACGGTTCTCCGCCGAAGCCGGATCCCGCGGGCTACTTCGAGGGCGAGTCGATGAACCGGCGGCGGGCCATTACCGTGGCCAGCCAGGCGATCGGCGGAATCGCCGGAGCCATCATCGTGCTGCCTGCGGTGGGGTTCGCCGTGGCGCCGATCTTCGAGAAGCCGGAGGAGATCTGGGAGAGTGTCGGCCCGCCGAGTCGCTTCACCGCCGATACCTACAAGCCTGTCGTCTTCACGATCGTCGAGGGCATCGGCGAGGCGGGGAAGACGACGGCGTTCGTCCGCCAGGGCTCCCAGAAGTACGGGGAGTCGCCGGACAGCTACGTCGCGATCTCGACCCGCTGCGCGCATCTCGGCTGCCCGGTGAACTTTGTGGCCGCATCGCGGAGCTTCGTCTGCCCGTGTCACGGCGGCGTGTACGACTTCGAGGGCAAGGTGATCGGCGGGCCCCCCGTGCGCCCGCTCGACCGCTTCCAGACCCGCGTGGAAAAGGGCCAGGTGCAGCTTGGCCCGCGATACAGCGTCACCTCGCAGCTCCAGCCCGTGCAGACCAGGGATCCGGGCGAGTTCACCGGCGGGATCTGGAACTACATCTATCCGCCGCGGCCTGATGTGCCGCCGGCGCCGTAGTGAGATGAGATGAAGATCCCCGACCTCCTTATCCCGCCCCCCCTCAAGAAGCCCCAGAAGCCCGGAACGGGCAACGGCAACGGCGCCGATCCAACCGCGCGGCTCAAGGAGGCCCCCGCGGACCTCGTCGGTTGGCTCGACGAGCGCACCGGCGGTGGGAGCTTTCTCACCGGGATGCTCTACCGGAAGGTCCCGAAGGGAACCAACTGGTTCTACACGCTCGGGTCCGCCACGCTGTTCGCCTTCGTCGTGCAGGCGGTGACCGGCGTCTTCCTGGCGATGTACTACGACCCGTCGCCGACCCAGGCGTACGGCTCGGTCACCCACCTCACGAACGACGTCTTCCTCGGCGAGTTCGTCCGCGGGATGCACAAGTGGGGCGCCAGCGTGATGATCATCGTGATCTACCTCCACATGGCGCGAACTTTCGTCTTCGGCGCCTACAAGTACCCGCGCGAGCTCAACTGGGTGATCGGCGTGACGCTCTTGATCCTCACGATGATCATGGGCTTCACCGGATACCTGCTGCCGTTCGATCAGCGCTCCTTCTGGGCAACGGTGGTGGGCGTGAACATCAACGGCACCGGCCCGTTCATCGGGCCCTACCTCAGCGACTTCCTGCGCGCTGGCGCCGAGTTCGGCCCCTCCACGCTGGCGCGGTTCTACGCGATCCACATGCTCCTGGTGCCCGGGCTGATCATCGCCCTGATCGGAGCGCACCTGTACCTCGTCGTGAAGCTCGGGACGACGGCGCCGCCGTGGCTGCATCCGAAGCGCAGCAAGGCCACCGCCAAGGAGGAACGGGTTTGAACCGCGCCGAGAAGGAGGCCTACCTCCGCGAGTACGAGCAGCTGAAGAAGGAAGGGAAGCCGTTCTTTCCCTACGCGGTGATGAAGGACTCGACGATGGCCCTGATCGTCGTACTCGTGATCGTGCTGCTGTCGATCGTGCTGGGCGCCGAGCAGGGGCCGAAGGCGGATCCGACGACGACCACTTACACGCCGCGGCCGGACTGGTACTTCTTCTTCCTCTTCGAGGTCCTGCGTGTCCTCAAGCCCCCCTACCTCGTCCCGCTGGCGACGATCGGGATCCCGACCATCGCAATGGTCCTGCTGTTCCTGCTGCCCTTCTACGACCGCGGGCCGGAGCGCCGACCCGAACGCCGGCCAATCGCGATGACGGCGTTGAGCTTGACCATCGTCGTGATGGCGTATCTGACCTACAAGGGCGCCAACGCGGGTCCCCCGACCACGATCGAGATGGACGTGCCAAAGCAATACGAGGCGGGCAAGCTCGTGGTCGCGCAATCGGCCTGCCTCGCGTGCCACAAGATCGGCGAGAGCGGCAACGGCACTCTGGCCCCCGACCTCACGCACATCGGGTCGCGTATCCCGCGCGAGGCGATCCTGCGCTCGCTGGAGGCGGGCCCGAGCATCATGCCCTCCTTCCAGAGCCTCGGCAAGAAGAAGCTCAACGAGGTCGCCGACTTCCTCGCATACCTGAAGTAGCCAGACTGCACGCCACAAGAGCGCCAAGCAGCGGTCATGGCCACCACCCAGACGTCACTTCCCAATCGCGAATCCGGCGAGTTCGCCGGTCAGGTGCGGAGCATGTTCGACCGCATCGCGGGCGTCTACGACCTGATGAACACCGCGATGACGGCGGGCATGCATCATCGCTGGCGCGCACGTGCTGCGGAGCTGGCCCAGCTCGCCCCGGGCGGAGCGGCGCTCGACGTGTGCTGCGGCACCGGGGACCTGGCCCTCGAGCTGGCCGGGCGAGTAGGCCCGGCGGGGAGGGTCGTGGGCTGCGACTTCTCGGAGCGGATGCTGGAGCTCGCTCGCGGCAAGGCGGTACGTCGCGGCGCCTCCAACGTCCGGTTCGAATGGGCGGATGCGCTTGACCTGCCCTATCCGGACGGGTCGTTCGACGCGGCGACGATCGGGTTCGGCGCCCGCAACCTCGCCGATCTCGACCAGGGACTCCGCGAGCTCGCGCGCGTGGTGCGCCCGGGCGGCCGTCTGGTGATCCTGGAGATCACCCAGCCTCGACGCCCGCCTCTATCGGCCTTCTATTCGCTGTGGTTCGACCGGATCGTGCCGCTCCTCGGTACCGTCGCGGGCGACCGCAGCGCGTACACGTACCTGCCGGAATCGGTCAAGCGATTCCCGTCGCCGCAGGGCCTGGCGGAGCGGATGGCGGCCGCGGGGTTTCCACGAGTGCGCTATCTGGTCCTCGCAGGCGGCATCATCACCATTCACGCCGGCGCTGCCGGTACTTAGATCGGCGCCCGGGAGGGATCGCGAGCATGCATCAGATGGGAGGATCGACTTGAATCGGACGGCAGTCCCGCCGCCGGTCACCATGGTGCTGGACGCCGCCGATGCGTGGCTCCCGACCCGCATGGAGGCGGTCGAGGAGCGCCTGCGGCGACTCGTCGAGGGTCACGGAGACGCGCTCGACGCGGACGCCGGGTCCACCCTGGCTGCCGGGGGCAAGCGCCTGCGGCCGATGCTCGTCCTGCTGTGCGCGGGCCCCGGCGCCGGCGAGCCGGCGATCCGGGCGGCCGCGGCGATCGAGCTCGTGCACATGGCGACGCTCGTGCACGACGACGTTCTCGATGCCGCCCCCCTGCGCCGCGGGCGCCCGACCGTCGTCGCCCGCTCCGGGCGCGAGCGAGCGCTCGCCGTAGGCGACCTGCTCTTCTCGCGCGCGTTCGCCGAGCTCGGACGCGACGGCAGTGAGCGCCAGGTCGAGCTCCTGTCCGGCGCCTCCGTCGCCCTCGCCCTGGGGGAGCTCGCCCAGCGGCAGGACGCGTTCGACATCTCGATCTCGGCCGAGCGCTACGTGGATCGCTGCGGGTTGAAGACGGCCCGGCTGTTCGAATGCGCTTGCCTGATCGGCCGCGCCGGCAAGGGCGGCGAGCTCGCGACGAACGCCGTCGAGCCGGACCTGTCGCTGGAGCGCGCCCTCCAGACGTTCGGCCGTGAAATCGGGCTGGCGTTCCAGCTGCTGGACGACGTGCTGGACGTCACCGGCCCGCCGGAACGGACCGGGAAGGCGCGCGGCACCGACCTACTCGACGGCACCGTGACCCTCCCGCTCATCCTGGCGCGGGAGGAGGATCGATCGCTTGCCAAGCTTGACCTGGGCGAGCTGGACGCGGAGGGCGCGGCCGCAGTCTGCGACCGGGTCGCCGCCACCGGGGCGCTCGAGAGCGTCAGAGCGGACGCCCGCGGCCGCGTGGAGATCGCCAAGCGCGGACTTGCAACCTCCGGTCTTCGGCCCGACCAGCGACGACTGCTGGAGCTCGTCGCGGACGGCGTCGTCGAGCGCTACTCGTAGGGCTGGGCTGGGAGCAACCACCTGCGTGGCGGTCCTTGCAGAATCTCTTGCGGCGGCTTCGCCGCCTTACATGCCTCTGCGGCGACAAAGCCGCCGCCTCTAATACCTAGAAGTCTTCGGGGAGGATCTTGTCGCCGTTCAGGGCGGTGACGAAGCGGTCGATCTGGTCCTCCATATTGGCCCGGACCAGAATGTTGAGATCGTCGAGAACCGCCTCGGTACCGTGATCCAGAGCCTCGTCGAGGCGGTCGACCACGTCCTGGTTGTAGCGACCGCCGCCGTTCCACTCGCACTCGGGGCAGCGAAGTGCGACGTGCCACTGCCGGTCGCTGGCGGGGGCCCAATCGGTCGGATAAACGAGATCCGAGCCGCACTCGGGACAGACGTGAAGATCGCCGCGCCGGCGTCGCTGTCCGGAGGAGACCCGAGCCTCGAAAACGCTTGGCTCGAGGCCACGCTCCATGTCCGTTCCCTTGGCTGTCTCCCTGTCTGCCACTTCGAAAGCTCTATCGGCTCGACCGCCCAGATGCTTTAGGTGGCACACCCAACCGCAATGCGGGAGAGCCGCTGGTAGCGGCGTCGCCGGGAGCTACTCGTCGTCGCGGAAGTTCAGGTAGTAGCGCGAGGGCGTCGGCCCCCGCTGTCCCTGGTACTTCGACCCGGTCGCATCGCTCCCGTACGGATGCTCGGCGGGGCTGCTCATCCGCAGGAACGAGATCTGGCCGATCTTCATCCCGGGATAGATCGCAATTGGGAGATTCGCGACGTTCGACAGCTCGAGCGTCAGGTGCCCGTCGAAGCCGGCATCGACGAAGCCGGCAGTGTTGCTGGCGAACACTCCGCCGTGACCGGCCAGAAAGTTCTCGATCTTGCGACCGCTTGGTCTCACCTCAAGATCAAAGATCGGCTCGACCGATCCGGTGTCCTCTACGTCGACGACCGAATCCCAGAGGAGATGGCCATCAACGAGTCGATCCAACCGGCTCAGTGAGGCGGGACAGTCCGGACGGCGGGAATACGCAGTGCGGAGTCGTCTCAAAGTCGCTAGTCGGATGGCATCTCGCCCAGTTCGGTTCTCGAGGTTGCAGAGATCGCTCGCGTGTCGATATCCGCCGAGTTTGCTCGCCGCCACCTGACTCAGTCCGGCCTGTTCCCTGATCTCGACCAGGAGCCGATCCGGCAGCGGCACGGCAGTTAGAAGCTTGTGTTCCCTCAACGGCAGATAGACCTGCCAGAGATCACTCCCGTGCCGATGGCGCTTTGACGTGCCGGCGCGGCGGCCAAGGCGCTCTGCCAGCAGCAGCAGATCGGCCACGAGGCCATCGGAACAGGTCCATACCGACGTCCGCTGGGCGTCCCGCGACCCGTCGCCGTCAACGAGACCATCTAGGAACTCCTGCATCCGCGCGTAAGGCCAGCCAAAGACGATTGGGGGAATTCTCTTCGCATGCGCTCCCTCTCCGGTCCCCAGCCAGCTCAAGAGCAGCGAGAACAATGACGAGCATCCGGTGATCGCTCCCGGTGAGCGATACATCGGAATGCCGAGGCGTCCCAGAGTTCCTTCCACCCGATCGAGGATGTCCTGATCGGTATTGGAAATCGTGAACTGAGTCTCCCGACGTGAGCCCTCGGCGACGTATAGCCCCAGGAGCCAGACGAAGTCGGGATCGATCTTGAGGAACCTCGGGAAGCCGCGCTTCGCCTGGCGGATGGAGATCCGATCATCGCCGCCGAGACTCTCCAGCAGCCTTGGGATGCCATGGGCCACGCTCAATGGCAGCCTGCTTCTGTCCCGGTAGTAGGTGAAGTGCTTGAGACCGATGTCGCGGAACAGACGCCTGATCAATGGCTCATGTACTACGAACGCGTTTGCAACGGACGGCCCAGTGCACATGATCCGGTGGTAGTCGTCCTTGGGAATGATCCGGAGTAGGTCAAGGCGGAGTTCCGAATCCGGAGGATCGGGAACGAATCGTGGAATGGCGATGCGAGTGCCAGGTTGGAGCTCCAGCGTCCGGGTCTTCGCGAGCTTTCCGTCTTGGTCGAGCGTGAAGAGGTTGTGGCCGGCGGTGATCCGGATTCGTCGTCCCGAGGCGAGCTTCACCTCGAAGATGCGATCGGGCGGTCCCTCGAACCAGCCCGTGATCTCGTGATAGTCGACCTCGAACGTTTCCGGATTGAAGGACACGACCGAGCCGCGAATTCGATCCCGAACGATCTCGCCGATTGGCCGCGGCTCGAGCCGCCCGTCGTCCAGCAGCATCACCGGCTCCGAGGCCGGGAGGCTGGAGTGGATCAGCAGCCCCAGCCGTCCCAGGCTCGACTTGCCCTCCAGGCGGGCGACGAGGTCGTCCCCCAGCGCCACGCGCTCGCGGGTGGAGCCCAGGACGAACTCGCCCGGGTGCAGGATGAAGGACTTGCCCTCGTCCACCTCGACCAATTCCGTCAGGTCGTCCTGCGGCTCCTTGGGGTCGATGAACGGCGTCGTGTCGTTGCGGAAGACCCGGAAGAAGCGGTCGACGTGGAGGTCGACGGACGACGGCTGGACCGCGTCCTCCGCCAGGGGCTCGATGACGATGCCGCCGGCCTCCAGCTCGGCGCGGATCGTCTTGTCCGACAGGATCATGCGCGGCAGGGTATATCCGGTCGAGGCGGGCCTACCGCGTCGCCGGTGTCAAGGCGGCGCCCAATCGAGCCGGAGATTTCGATGCAGAGGCCGCGACGTCAGTACCATCCCTCGGGATGCCAAACGTTGGACCACTCGAGTTGGTCGTCGTCCTCATCATCGCCCTGGTGATCTTCGGGCCCAAGCGCCTGCCGGAGCTGGGGCGCTCGATGGGCAAGGGCATCCGCGAGTTCAGGTCATCGGTCACCGGCAAGGACGAGGACGAGGACGAACCCTCCAAGCCGGCCGAGATCGAGGGTGCGCAGGATGCCGATGAGCCCGTCGAGGGCGAGGTCGTTACCCACCACCGCTCCTGAGCCGTGCCCCGTTTGAGGGCGGCGCAGTTCGACGAGCAGATGACGCTCGTCGAGCATCTGGACGAGCTTCGCAACCGCATCATCGTCTCGGCGGTCGTGCTGGTGGTGGCGTGCGGGCTCTGCTTCTGGCAGAACCACCTGCTGCTGGAGATCGCGAACAAGCCGCTGCCGGCCAATCTCAATGGCCAGGAGCTGAAGCCGATCACCTTCGGAGTGGCGGAGCCGTTCATGAGCACCCTGAAGGTGTCGATCTACGCGGGGATCCTGATCGCGCTCCCGGTGCTGCTGTATCAGCTGTACGCCTTCCTGCTGCCCGCGCTCAAGCCGATGGAGAAGCGGGTCATGATGCCCTTCCTGATCCTGGTGCCGGTGCTGTTCATCGCCGGGGTCGTCTTCTCGTACTTCGTCGTCGCCCCGGCCGCCGCGAAGTTCCTGTTGAACTTCAACGAGACCCAGTTCAACATCCAGGTCCGAGCCAGCGACTATTACGGGTTCCTGCTCACCACCCTGCTCGCCATGGGGCTCATCTTCCAGATCCCGATGGGAGTCGTCGCCGTGACGCGGCTGGGGATCGTGACGCCGAAGCAGATCTCCCACAACCGCCGGTACGCCTATCTGGTCCTCTTCGTCATCGCGATGTTGCTGCCCGGTACCGACCCCGTGACGATGCTGATCGAGGCGGCCCCGCTGCTCTTGCTGTTTGAGTTGTCGCTCATCCTGGCCAAGCTGCTGGGGACGCCGGGCGACGCTGCCAGCACAGCCGAGCCTGAGCCGCCAGGCACCCCCGCCAGCTAGGCTCACGCGACATGCTTTTTGACCTCCGCGGCAAGCGCAGGCGACTCGTCCAGGTGACGTTCGCGACGCTGGCGCTCCTGTTCCTCGTCGGCTTTCTCGGCTTTGGGATCGGCGTCGGCGGCGGCCCCGGCGGGATCTTCGATGCGCTCGGCATCAGCAACAGCGATGGCGGCGGCAGCGCCACCGATCAGATCAACTCGGAGATCGACGCCGCGAACGCGAAGCTGGCCAAGAATCCGAACGACACGAAGGCGCTGTTGAAGCTGGCGCAGAACGAGTTCCTGCTGGCCAAGACGGGCGTTCAGACGGACCCGAACACCGGCGCCCCGGTGTCGGTTTCCAACGATGCCCACACGGATCTCGGCGACGCTGCCGACGCGTGGGAGAAGTACCTCAAGGTCAACAAGGGCAAGCCGGACGTGACGGTGGCCTTCGACATGATCAACGTCTACGTGCTCTTGCAAGACGCGGATGGCGCGGCGCAGGCGCAGCGCATCGTCGCGGAGGACCAGCCGAGCGTCAACTCGTACGGCCAGCTAGCCCTCTTCGAGTACGCGGGCGGCGACATCGAAGCGGGAGACGCCGCCAGCGACAAGGCCTTGTCGCTCGCGTCCAAAACACAGGCCAAGGGGATTAAGCCTCAGCTGGCCGAGGCGCGCAAGCAGGGAATCAAGCTCCAGGAGGCTCAGGAGAAGGCAAAGAAGCAGGCCGGCGAGAACGCCACCAAGCCCGGATCGAACCCGCTCCAAAACCCCTTCGGCGTGCCCGGGACGACGCCCTAGCGCCACCCCGGCCGAGCACGCTAGATCCCCGGCGCCGGCGGCCGGATGCTCGCTACCATCGTCGGCCCCGGGCCGTTAGCTCAATTGGTAGAGCAGGGGCCTCTTAAGCCCAAGGTTGAAGGTTCGAGTCCTTCACGGCCCATCAGTAAAGCCCTGCACGCTCCGGGTTTTGCCTGCAGCGCGAGCGGTCACCGCGTTTCACAGCTCCGCGTGGGCAACGGATTGGGCAACGCGGGCTCGTCGGGGGTTGCCTCAACCGGAAGGTGCTAGAGGCTGCGCGCGCGTAGTGTCCAGGCGAGTCTCAATGGGTCGCGTGTCCTGAAGGTGCGCCTATACGCGGGCTTACAGTTCCGCGACGAACGACCACGTTCTTCTGGGACATCGCCTACGCAGTATCTCGCCAGTGCCGCACCGCAGGGATGCCTTGAAAGCGTCAGATCGCAGCCACCGTCACCCAGCAGTCCTGGAGGTCGCCGTCGTTGTCCCGCGAGTAGACCCAGAACTCGCTCGCGGTCGTGTAGCCGGCGAGCTTGGTCACGCTGACGAAGTTGTCCGTGCAGAATGTGTCGCCGCCGTCGATGGCACCGCCGAGCGCCAGCTGGGTCGCGATGCCGTTGAACCGGATCTCGTAGACGCCCGTTGTGCTACGTCGCACCTCGACCGTTCCGCCGGAGCAGTTTCGCTTCGTATCGACGTAGGTGCTGCTCGACGTATAGGTGCTCGGCATGCTCGAGTCCCCCTTGATCCGGGCAAAGCCGAGGATGAGCCCCGCCTGGCAGCCGAGATTCGCAACGCTGAGGGATGGCTCGTTGATGTCGGAGCCGCCGAGCGTGTCAGGCGAGACCTCGTGGCCCTGGATCGCGTTCGCCGGGATCTCATAGGGCCCTCCCTCGATCGCCGGGGAGATGTCGTTCGGCGAGAACGCATCCGGGTTGATCTCGTGGACCCCCACGGAATTCGGGCCGAGGTCCGGAGCCGCCAAACCGCCGCCGGGTGCCGCGTCGTTGCGGACATCGATGGAGCGCACCTGGTCATCGCCGATGTCGGCGCTCTTGACCTGGCCGTCGACGATGTCGGTGCTGAAGATGGCTTCGTGGCTTGCGACCGCGCTGCCACCGAGAGCGACGAACAGCGCGATGAGGGAGACGACGTTTGCGAACTTCAGATGGGAGCGAAGCCGTTGACGCATATTGATGCCTCCCGTTCCGTCGGGGCGGAGGCCAAATACGTCGGCAGGTCCGTCAGGGCGAGTCGGCAGGTTCGGCGATCCGCCGATGGCCAGCCGACCCTCTCACCGAAAGCACTGCAGGTCAAGGGGAGGGTGTGTGCGAAGCCTCACGCGCTCGAGAGACTTCTCCTGCGACATCGCCCGCTGGACATCTCTCGCCCAAGCCGTGAATGCAGCAGCGGCTCGCGATCGTGTACTGGTTTCTCGGGGACCGGGCAGTTGGTTCGGCGTGCGATTGGCTCGTTGGGCGACATCGGCCGATTTGGGCTGAAACGGCCGCCGTCTAGGGCGTCAGCGGTGCCGCATAACGGTCAGAGGGCCGTTGCAGGCACTTTGCGTCTCAAGCGGAGGGGGAGGATTCGAACCCTCGACACGCCTTGACGACGTGTAACGGTTTTCGAGCCTTGCGTGCCCATGGGTTCGATGGCATGAATGAGCCGGATGAACGGCTAAGCAGGCCGAATGGGAATGGGCTTGGGAACGGAATTGACCCCCGAGGCCGCGCTCGCCGAGTGAGCCGCTGCGAGGAATGCCATCGCAACCGGCGCGAGCACAGCGGCGTCGTGTTCAGAAACATCACCCGATCCGACGGGATCCCGGCTCCTTCTCGCAGCTCCCTGCCGAGTCGGCTCCCTTGCCGCCCGCGCAGACGTCGATGCCTTGGCCGCCAACGAGCTGGTCGTTTCCGTCGCCTCCCTTCAGGTGGTCGTTGCCCCCCTGTCCGATCAGCTGATCGGGGCCCCCCTCACCCTTCACCATGTCCCTGCCGGGCCCCGCGCATACGTAGTCACCGCGGCCGGCCGTCCGGATCTTGTCGTTGCCGCCGAGCCCGAGATACACGTCCACGCTCGGGCCGCCCACGAAACTATCCCGGTCCGGAGTCCCTATGTCCGTGGCCGCTAGCCCCCGGCAGCTCGGGACGGACGCCGTTGACGTTCCCCAGTCAGGATTCGTGCTCCCTCCGTCCGTGGTGAGTTGGCGGATCTGGACGGCACCCGTGGACCCGACGGCCGTGGCCTGGGCCTGCGCCGCGGCGGGGTAGTCGATGGTGAACAGGTCGGTGCCGAACTCCGAGCGGTTCGAATGGAAGATGATCTGGGTACCGTTTGGTGACCACGCGGGGGCGAGATCCTGCCACTCGTCGTCCGGGAGGACGTCCTCCTTGTCGGTCCCATCAGGATCCATCACCCAGATGTCCCATTCGTCGCTACCGTCGTTTGGCGCCCTCATGAACACGATCTTGGAGCCATCCGGCCGGTAGGAGGGATATCCGTTGATGTTTGCGAACGGTGGATCGTCCTCGGCCGTCAGGTTCACCTCGTCCGTCCCATCCGGATCGGCGGTCAGGATCTCCGAGGCCCCCTGGCGGACCCCCTCGAAGATGATCCGCGTGCCGTCCGGGGACCAGTCCGGGTTCATGTCGTCGTAGGACAGGCTCTGGTTGGGCCCGGTGATGTTCGTCTGGGCGGACCCGTCGGCGCCCATCGTGAAGATCTCCCAGTCTCCCTCCCGATCGCTGGCGAAGGCGAGCTGGGCGCCGCCGGGTGACCAGCTCGGCTGGAGGCTGGACTGATGGTCGGGCTCGAAGGTCAGTTGAACCTGATGGGAGCCGTCCGCGTTCATCACGAAGACGTTGTTGGCGAAGAGGTGGTCTTCACCACCGGCTCGACCGCTCGCGAACGCGATCTTGGAGCCGTCGGGGGACCAGTTCGGGTCGGTGTCGTCTGCGCCTCCGAACGCGTCGGTGAGGTTGATCAACTCGGAGCCATCCGGGTTCATGGTGTAGACGTCGTAGTCGCCGTCCGCGGAGCTGGAGAAGGCAATCTTTCCGTTGGGCGCGGTCTCCTGCGCCGAGGCGGGTTTCGCGGCGAGAACGAGGACGCCGGTGACCAGGAGGAGGACGGGGATCGTCGCCATCAAGCGGGCGTCAGCCAGACGGCAACGAAGCCCTTGACGCCCGCGGGAACCTCGCGTTCCTTCGATGAGGCGGGGCTTGACCCTTGTCATGAGGACCTCCTCCTTGGAACTACTCCGGACCCGCGGGCTCGGCCTTCATATCCATTAACACGCGGTGAGGCTGAAGATCACGGAGCCGCTGGGACGAATCTCAGGCGCTGAGGGACGGCATCACCGGAACACGCCGGCAGGTCCGTCAGGGAGAGTCGGCAGGTTCGGCGATTCGCCGATGTAGTCCCGACCCTCTCACTTGAGGGCCGGGGGGTCAAGCGGATGAAGCCGCTACTCCCGCAGCCCGGCGGCTTCGAGGGCTTCCCTGCGACATCGCCTACGCAGTATCCCGCGACAACCGCCCGCTTGAAGCGAGCGTCCGCAGTCAAGAGGAGACTTGGCTAGCGGTCAGCGATGGGCAACGGATGGGCAACACGATGCCCAGGAAGAGCCGCAGATCCACGAACCCGAGGAGCCGCGAATCAGGCATAGAGAGCCGCACCAGGTAAGCAGCCGCAGACCCCCGCAAGCATTGGCGCCGCCTCTTAAGCCCAAGGTTGAAGGTTCGAGTCCTTCACGGCCCATGATCGTCCCGATGCAGCTCGGCTGCGATCTCCCGGGCGACGGACAGGATCCGACCGAGGTGATGAGGTGAATTCGACCGCCAGGCGATCACGGTGTCCGGGAACGTCGGTTCGGGATCGAGCGCGCATCGGATGACGTTGATGCCGGCTTCGTCCACCGCTCTCAGGGACAGGGGTCGAAGCATCACGCCGTCGCCGGCGGCGACTGCCAGGACGAGATCGCGCGGACTGGTGGCGTCGAGTTGGTGAACTGAGCGAAAGCTGTAGCCACTCTCCTCGAGCAGCGCCAGAAAACGGTCGTACAAGGGCGGGTTCAGGGCGCGGGGACCAGTGATGAGCGCTTCGCCGCGAAGGTCGTCAGGCCCGAGAATCCGCCTCTCGGCAAGATGATGGTCCCGCCGGACGAGGGCCTCGAGCGCCTCGCCGGCGAACAGTGGATGCGTCTCGATCTCCTGGTGATCCTCGGCGTAGGTGAAGATCCCGAGGTCGAGCGCCCGTTCCCGCAGGCGCTTCACCTGCTCACGCGACGGGACGTGGCTGATGGCGACCTCCAGCGCCGGCTCCCGCTGGCGAAGAGAGTTCAGGAACCGCTGCACCCGTTCGAGGGGGAGGATGTCGAGGGAGCCGACCCGCAGCGTCGAGGCGACACCGCCGGCGCGGCGAGCCTCGGCGATCGCCAGATCCATACGAGCGACGATCTCCCTGGCCTGTTCGGCGAAGACCTTGCCGGCATCGGTCGTGCTGACGCCGCCCTGCCCTCGCTCGAGGAGTTGGACGTCCAGCTCGTCCTCGAGCTGGCGGATGGCCCTCGAGACCGGTGGCTGGGAGATATGCAGCTGTTCGGCGGCGTGGCCGAAGTGCATATGCTCGACCACGGCCAGGAAGTAGCGCAGGTGCCGCAGCTCGATGGCCGCCGGCGTCGAAGCCTCAGTGGTGGGTTCAGTCATGTTCCAGTGCGGATGACCGGCGAGCCCGGGGCGGCGCAGTACATCCGAAGTCGCGCACGTTGTCCAATATCGGTGCGCGAATCGCCGATATCGGCTGAGTATCGGTCCCGGCTCGCTAGCCCGAGATCAGGTACATGAGAAGGTCGTAATCGTCACTCCGAGCGCGACGGCGACCGTGTACTCGAGAGGCGTCAAGGCGCCTCGTCCGACGGTTCGCGCGGCTCGACTCATCGGATGACTGGCCCCTTCGGGCTCCTCCAGATACCCGGCGGTGAGTAGCCGGGGGGCGCGTGAACGATGCCCCGCCGCTGAGTCCCCTCAAATCCTCCCACCAGGCCGACGGGCACGCCCCGGCCGGGAGCGGCGCGCTCCGAGGCCACGTGGTCCGCTCCACTGTTCGCAATCGAGCTCGCGATCACCACGGCGAGGATCGCAGTAAGCAGCACCCAGGCCAACACTCCGGGACGAAAAATCGGCCCGGGCTGCATCTGAGGGGCGCGCCCGGTATAGGAAGTCGGGAGGCTGCTCCGTTCGTGGATCTGGGAATGAGTATTCACGGACCATTTCCTGGCGGCACATCCGTGACTCGGGTTCCCCATCCCTGTGACCGACCGAGCGCGAGGCAGTCGGGGTACCCTGAGTAGAACGGAGATGGCGGTCGTTGTCCAATACCGCCTGGGAATGGGCGATAGCCCGCGGCGTCCGGGTCAGTCGCCTATGACGCGGCCGCCTCCGCGAGCTCGACCTCGATCTGGCCGAGAACGACGCCTAGTCCTCCGGGTGGATGACGAGCATCGGCACGTGCGCGTGATAGTGCACGTATGCGCCGACGCTGCCAAACAGGCTGGTTGCGACGCGCCCTCGTCCTCGCGAGCCCATGACCAGTAGGTCGTGCTCGTCGGCACGGAGCTGCTCCACGATCCGCTCGCCGGCGTGGCCTTGCTTGAGCACCGTCGTCACCGGGAGGTCCTCGGGGAGCGAGGCCACCGACTCCCGCACCAGCTTGTCCATCTCGTCTCGGGCCTCGCGCTCCAAGGCGCCCACGTCGACGCCGGCGCGATAGGCGAAACTCGGCACCTCCTGTGCGACGGCGATGATCGTCATGCGGGAGTTAAGTGCCTCCGCCAGCTCGGCAGCGGTCTGGAGCGCGCGACGAGCGGTCTCCGAGCCATCGATCGCGACCAGGATGTTCCGGAACACGGGTCCGATGATCCTCCGATGGACCGCTAGGGTGGCGCCGCAGCGGGGATGAGCTACATCGACAACACCTGGGTCGCGTACGCGTTCGACGAACCGGCCCCTCGGGACGGCATCGAGCGGTCCCTGAACCGCGTCAGGGCTCACTACGGGGAGCTCTACGCCGAGCCGCTTCAAGATCGCTCACACGTATCGCCCACGGTCGGCATGGCCCTGTGGCGCCGCGACGATCCGCGCCTTCGGTGGGCGCCCTGGATCGAGGACGGTGGCACGGTCGTCGCATCGACCAACGCGGTGGCGGGCTGGGAGACGGTCACCGGGCACGTGGATGTCGCCCAGGCGCCACTCGAATTGGGACGGGCGCTCGCAGCCGATCCCGAGCGCTTGGCCGAGCTGACCCCACCGTTCGTCATCGCCGTCCTGAACTCGGAACGCGAGCGACTTCTCATCGTCAACGACTTCCTCGCGACCGCCCGCCTCTACGAAATGCGGACGCCGTCCGGAAGGGTGTGGTCGAATCGATTGGGGGCGCTCCCTCTGTTCGCCGGAGGCGAGCCCGGGCTCGATCCAGAGGGTTGGGCGATCCACGCCGCGGCGGGCTGGTTCCTGGGGACGACTACGCCGCTTCGCGGCGCCGTCAAGGTCCGCCCCGGATCCGCGATCACGGTCGAGGGATCTCCAACCGGCGCGAGGATCCGCCACGACGAGACCGACGCGGTCCGCCGGCTGGTTGCGCCGCGAAGGACGTCGCTGAGCAAGCAGGCCGCGGCCGCCGCCGACCAGTCGGTCGCGCTCTCGCGCTCCATCGGCTCGATCTGGAGCGTCGGTCCGACGATCAACCTCTCGGGAGGCCGGGATTCGCGTATCTCCGCCGCCGGCGCAATCGCCGCCGGGCTCGACGCGAAGTTCCGCACCATGGACATCGAGCCTGGCGAGGTGGAGGCCGCCAGGGAGCTTCTCGCGGCCGCCCCGGGCTCGATCGAGCTCGGCGTCATGACGATGGACCGGGGAGAGCCCGACGATTCGCTGGCGGAACGGATCGGCGGCACGCACCTCGTCCACGACGGCCTCGCCAATCCGATGGGCGGGCAGAGCTCGCTCGACCTGCCACAGCAGGGATTCGTGGCGCCGCTCGTGACCGGACACGGGGGCGAGCTGGGTCATGCGTTCTATTACGACGCCGCCAGGCTGCGCCGCGAGCTACGACCGGGGACGCGGAAGCGGCTCATCAGGCGGCTGGAGCGCTCCGGTCGCCAGCGGCACAACTCGGCGCGCGAGGACGCGTACGCCCTCTACCTGGCCGAGGTGGAGCGGACGCTCGACGAGGGCCGCGCGCACGGGGTCAGGGGAGCCAGCCTGCTCGATTACTACTACCTGGCGGAACGCCTTCCCCATCGAGCCGGCCTCGGGTCGCGCAACGATCGCTACTCGGCCTGCGTCACGCCCGCCTTCGTCCGCGGCTCCTTCGACCTCAGCCCACGCCAGCGCACCCGGGCAATGCTCCACAGGGCGGTTCTCCAGGAGCTGATGCCCGTCTGGAACGAGATCCCCTTCTTTCACGGCGGCGGCGGGCGGATGCGCCCCATGAAGCGGGCCCGGATCTGGGAACGACCACGGCACTCCCAGGACATGGAGGAGATGCTGGCCAGCCCGGAGCTGTGGAGCGATGCGTTCGATCCTGAGCGTATTCGGGCCATGTGGCGCCAGGCAAAGGCCGGAGAGGGCCATTCGCACTACGAGGCGGCCTTCATGCGCATCGCCTGGCGGGTCTGCTTCGTCGAGCACGCCCGCCTGCTGACTAGGGAGCTCGACCCGGGTAGGGTTTGAGGTGCCAGCCGGACCCACTCGTCCACGAATCGCCCGAAGTGCCTGCCACGAGCAAGGAAGCGATCCTCGACCAGCGCCTCATCAAGGCGCTCGGTCATCCCGTGCGCATGCGCGCGCTCCAGGTCCTGAACACGCGCGTCGCCAGCCCGAGCGAGCTCGCCAAGGAGCTCGACGAGCCCCTTGGCAACGTCGCCTACCACGTCAAGATCCTCGAGGAGAACGACGCGATCGAGTTGGTTAGGACGGCGCCCGTGCGAGGGGCGCTCGAGCACTTCTACCGCGCGACGATCCGCCCCTGGTTCGAGGACGACAGCTGGGCGCGGCTTCCCCTCTCCGTGCGCCGTGAGCTCTTCAACGACATCCTCCAGGACGTTTGGGGCGAGGTGGTCGCCTCTGCGGAGGAGCATGGGCTTGACGACCCGAAGACACACATCACCCGGACCTGGCTCGACCTCGACGACCAGGCGTACGACGAGCTCGTCGATCTCCTGAACTCGGTCGTCGACCGGGCGCTCGAGCTCCACGCTGAGGCCGCGCCCCGGTTGGACAAGCTGCCACCCGAGGAGCGCGACCTTCATGCCACGGCGCTCATGATCATGCACGTCCACCGCGCGCCGGGCGGCCCGGCGTCGCGTCGCGGCCGTCTCGAGGGCGAGGATCGCCCCCAGCCCAAGGAGCCCGAGTAGTCCCCTTCAGACTGGGCGTTATCGTCGCCGGACCTCGGGTAACCGCGCGACGATGCGTTTCTTCTACGGCGCCGCGCACGAGCAGTTCCCGCCCGAGGACCTTTTGCGCCAGGCCGTCGAGGCAGCGGATGCAGGCTTCGACGGCATCGGGTGCAGCGACCACCTGCAGCCCTGGTGGGAGCCCGGGGAATCGGGCCAGGCGTGGGTATGGCTGGGAGCCGTGGGCCAGGCGACCGACGACGTCGCGATCGGGACGGCGGTCACGCCACCCGGTCCGAGATACCACCCCGCGCTGATCGCGCAGGCCTGGACGACGCTGGAGCGACTGTTTCCGGGCCGGCCGTTCCTGGGGTTCGGCTCGGGCGAGTCCCTGAACGAGTCTCCCCTGGGCGAGGAATGGCCGACGGTCTCCGATCAGGTCGACCGGATGGAGGAGGCCCTGGAGATCATCAATGGGCTGTTCGCAGGGGAGCGCCTGACCCGTGAGGGCCGGTTCTTCAAGACCGACGGCGCGTACCTGCACACAACCGCCGACCGCCGACCGCCCATCTACGTATCGGCGTTCGGGTCGCGCGCCGCCGGCGTGGCGGCTCGTCACGGCGACGGCCTGTGGACGTTGGCCGATCCCGAAACCGCTCCCGGCGTCATCGACACCTACCGCTCCGCGTGCGACGACGCGGGCAAGAAGCCTGGCGAGGTCGTGCTTCAGATCCAGTTCTCCTGGGCCGATGACGACAGCGCCGCGCTGGAGGGCGCGCGGGTCTGGAAGGGGGCGCAGCCGGACGAGTTCTACACCGACGACTGGCACGACCCACGGGCCATGTACGAGCACGGCGAGAAGCAGGTGAGCGATGAGCAGTTCAAAGAGGCGCTGATCATTTCGTCCGATCCGGAGGTGCACGCTGACCGCATTCGCGAGGCCGAGAAGCTCGGCGCCACCACGATGGCGCTCATGAACTGTTCGGGAGTCGACCCCCACGCCGCGATCGATGTCTACGCCAAGGACGTCTTGCCGGCCCTGAAGTCCGTCCGCGCCTAGGCCGACCGCAGCCGGGACTCGACCGCGCCCAGGAACGCCGCGACTTCCTCCGGGTCGAGCGACACTGGCTCCGCCCGGGCCCGGCAGGCCCTGGTCACCAGGTTCGGTGGAGCCAGGCCGCGACCGACTGCCCAGCGGCCCGCCGCCGGCTTCGACGACCAGCACCCCTCATCCGCGAATCGCAGCGCCCGGCACGCGTTCAGGACCGCGTCGCCGGGCTCCACCGGGTGATCCCGGTGCCAGCGGACCGATTCCGCCACGACGGGCGCAAGCGCCGCCAGCGGGATGGGGGCGAAGACCTCGTTGGCAGGCGGTCCCAAAAGCGCGATCCCGGCCTGCGCCAGGACGCTGCGATCGATGGCGAACCAGTGAGCGCCCGCGTCGCGCGACGCGCCATTCGACTGCACCAACAGCGGCGTGTCGCCGCCCGTGTTCAGGTTCAGCTCGAAGTCCGCGCCGGCCGACCCCGAGCGCGCCGTGTCCAGCCGGTAGACCACCAGCTCGAGGCACCGGGCCGGACAGGGCAGCGATTCGTGCCGCAATCGCGCGACCGCCGCCTTTCCGAGCTCTGGCGAAAGCGACTCGCGGACGACGACGGCCACATCGAGGTCGCTGCGGCCCGGCAGGTAATCGCCGAGCGCCCACGAGCCGCCGGCGTAGACCCCGATCAAGCTCGGATCCAGGATCGCTCGGAGCCGCTCGCATGCGTTCGCCAGGTAGCCGGATTCCGCGTCGGCGTCGGCCCGGGTTTGCATGGGATCTGACAGGGTAGGAGACGGCCAGTCGACCCTCAGGAGGAGGAGAGATAGGCAGCTCGCGGCCCAGGGTACGCATGGTCGGTCTCGCCGCGATTGCGTGCTTGGCCGTTGTAGCGACGGGATGCGGTGACTCCGGTGGGGGAGGCCCCGTCACCCTCAACTGGTTCGTGGCGACTCAGCCCGGCGGGACCATCCAGAAGGTCGCGAAGCAGTGCAGCGACGCGTCGAAGGGGCGCTACAGGATCGACGTTCAGCTCCTTCCCACCGACGCCAGCCAGCAGCGCGAGCAGCTCGTCCGCCGGCTCGCCGCGAAGGACTCGACCGTCGATCTGATCGGCATGGACGTCATCTGGACGGCGGAGTTCGCGAACGCCGAGTGGATCGCGCCGTTCCCGGACTCCACCGCCAACGAAGTGACCAAGGACGTGTTCCCGAGCGTCGTCAAGACGGCGTCCTTCGAACGCAACGTCTACGGCGCGCCCTTCAACTCGAACACCCAGTTGCTGTGGTACCGCAAGGACCTCGTCAAGAAGGCGCCCAAGACCTGGGATCAGATGATCAGCGAGGCGGAGAAGCTGGCGTCCCAGGGCAAGCCGCACTACATCCAGGTCCAGGCGAACAAGTACGAGGGCTTCACCGTCTGGGCGAACGCGCTGATCGATTCGGCGGGCGGGAGCATCCTCGCGGCGCCGACGACCGTCTCGCTTCCCGAGAAGCCCACCGAGGACGCCCTGACCGTGATGGGGACCCTTGCCGCATCTCCGGCGGCGGCTCCGAACATCTCGACCTCCGACGAGGACACGGCGCGGCTGGGGTTCGAGGACGGGAGCTCGGCGTTCATGGTCAATTACACGTTCGCCTACGCGAGCGCGGAGGCCAACGCGCCCGATGTGTTCAAGAACATGGGCTTCGCGAGGTTTCCGGGGGTTGTGGCGGGCAAGCCGAGCCAGCCGCCCCTCGGCGGGTTCAACATCGGCGTCGGGGCCTACTCAGAGCACCAGGACCTGGCATTCGACGCGGCCGCGTGCATCGGCGGCGACAAGAGCGAGCTGACGGCGACCGAGCTCGACGGCCTCCCTCCGAGCCGCGAGGACCTGTACACGCACAAGGTCGTGACCAAGGCGTACCCGGGCTTCGCCCCGCTGGTCAAGAAATCGATCGATGCCGCCGGACCGCGGCCCCTGACCCCCGCCTATCAGGACGTGAGCCTGGCGATCCAGGACACCCTTCAACCTCCCGACAGGATCGACCCGACCGACGTGACCTCGCTCTACGACGACCTGAAGTCGAAGCTCGAGGACGCGGTGAAGGGGGAGGGACTCTTTTGAGCACGATGGCCGGTCGGCTCCGGCTCGGCGGACGGCGCGGCGGCGTCAGTGACCGCCGCCGCGAGGAGCGCCGGCTCGGCTGGATGCTGTGCGCGCCTGCCGTGATCGCGATGCTGCTGGTCACGGCCTATCCGATCGGTTACGCGTTCGTCCTCTCGTTGCAGCACATCGATCTGCGGTTCCCGGACCAGGGCGGCTGGGTCGGCCTCAATAACTATGGGACGGTCCTGACGTCGTCGCTGTGGTGGACGGACGTCTTCAACACCGTGTTCATCACCGTCGTGTCGGTGGCGATCGAGCTCACAATTGGCATGACGCTCGCGCTGGTCATGCACCGGGCGATCTTCGGCCGTGGCCTGGTGCGCACCTCGGTGCTGATCCCATACGGCATCGTCACCGTGGTCGCGGCGTTCGCGTGGTTCTTCGCCTTCGATCCGAGCAGCGGATTCGTCAACCACCTGCCCCTGATCGCGGACGACAAGGCCTGGTTCGGCGATCGATGGAGCGCGATCGCGGTGATCATCATGGCCGAGGTCTGGAAGACGACGCCGTTCATGGCGCTCCTGCTGTTAGCCGGGCTGACCACGATCGACGCCGGGCTCTACGAGGCGGCGAAGGTGGATGGGGCCAACGCCGTTCAGCGCTTCTTCCGGATTACCCTGCCGCTGATGAAGCCGGCGATTCTGGTCGCCCTGCTGTTCAGGACCCTCGATGCGTTCCGCATCTTCGACAGCATCTTCATCATGACCCGGGGAGCTCAGAACACCGAATCGGTGTCGATCCTGGGCTACAACCAGATCATCTCGCGCACCAACCTCGGGCTGGGCTCGGCGGTCTCGGTGCTGATCTTCATCGCGGTGGTGTTGATCGCATTCGCCTTCGTGCGATTGCTCGGCGTCCGCATGGCGGAGGGAAGGCCCGGTACCTAGATGAGACGAGGCACGAGGGAGTACGCCACATGGAGCGCCGGGATAGTGCTCGTCTTGATCTTCGCCCTGCTTCCGGTGGTGTGGATCATCTCGCTGTCGCTGAAGACGCCGAAGACGGTGGGCGACGGCCGATTTCTGCCGGCCGGGGGCGAGTGGACGCTCAAGAACTACAAGGTCCTGTTCGAGGGCGGGTTCGACAACAGCCCGTTCATCCACCCGCTCATCAACTCGATCGCCATCGCGCTGATCGCCACCACGATCGCGATCGTCCTCGCCGCATTCGCCGCCTACGCGATCGCCCGGCTCAACTTCCCCGGGAAGAGCATCATCCTCGGCGGCGCGCTGGCGATCGCGATGTTCCCCGCGATCTCGACGATCGGCCCGCTGTTCGACATGTGGCGATCGATCGGCCTATATGACACCTACCCGGGGCTGATCATCCCCTACCTGACCTTCTCACTGCCGCTCGCGATCTACACGCTGGTCGCCTTCTACCGCGAGATCCCCTGGGACCTCGAGCAGGCGGCGCAGGTGGACGGGGCGACGCCGTTCCAGGCGTTCCGGAAGGTGATCCTGCCGCTTGCTGCTCCGGGGACATTCACGGCCGCGATCCTCGTCTTCATCTTCGCCTGGAACGACTTCCTGTTCGCGATCACGCTGACGTCATCCAACGACGCTCGCACCGTGCCGGCCGCGCTGGCGTTCTTCACCGGCGAGTCGCAGTTCACCCAGCCCACCGGGAACATCGCCGCGGCCGCGGTCATCGTGACGGTGCCGATCATCATCTTCGTATTGTTCTTCCAGCGCCGCATCGTGGCCGGGCTGACCGCGGGCGCGGTGAAGGGGTAAAGGAGGAGAAAGAGCGAATGTCCGAGATCGTCCTCGACAAGATCACCAAGCGGTTTCCCGACGGCTACGAGGCCGTGCGGGGCATGGACCTCGATGTCAACGACGGGGAGTTCATGATCCTCGTCGGGCCGTCGGGATGCGGGAAGTCGACGGCCCTGCGGATGATCGCGGGCCTCGAGGACATCACCGAGGGCGAGCTGCGAATCGGCGAACAGGTGGTCAACCAGATCGCCCCGAAGGATCGCGACATCGCGATGGTGTTCCAGAACTACGCGCTCTATCCGCACATGACGGTCCGGGAGAACATGGCCTTCCCGCTCAAGCTCGCGGGGGCTCCCAAGGAGGAGATCGACAGCAAGGTGCAGGAGGCCGCCAACATCCTGGATCTCACTGAGCATCTCGACCGCAAGCCGGCGAACCTCTCCGGCGGCCAGCGCCAGCGCGTCGCGATGGGCCGGGCGATCGTGCGGGATCCGAAGGCCTTCCTGATGGACGAGCCGCTCTCGAACCTCGACGCGAAACTGCGCGTGCAGATGCGCACCGAGGTCTCGCGCATCCAGTCGCGGCTGGGCACTACCACCGTCTACGTCACTCACGATCAGACCGAGGCGATGACACTCGGCGACCGCGTCGCCGTGATGCGAACCGGAGTTCTCCAGCAGGTGGGATCGCCCGCCGAGCTCTACGACAATCCAACCAACCTCTTCGTCGCCGGGTTCATCGGCTCGCCGGCGATGAACTTCATGCCCGCCAGGCTCGACGGGGACACCGTGCACCTGCCGATGTGCGATGCTCGCCTGACAGGCGACGCGCAGCAGCGCGCCGCCAATGCCCAGAGCGGCCAAACGCTCATCGCCGGCATCAGGCCCGAGAGCTTCGAGGATGCGTCACTCGTGGCCGGCGACGTTCGCGATCACGGTGCGACGTTCAAGACGAAGATCGACCTCGTGGAGTCGATGGGGGCGGAGCAGTACGCCTACTTCCAGGTGGAGGAGGCGGAGGTGGATTCCGAGGAGCTCCGCGAGCTGGAGGAGGACGCCGGCGTGGCGGAGGTCCCGGGCGCGGGCGTCGGGCAGGTCGTCGCGCGACTCGACGCCGCGAGCCAGGTGAGCCGCGGGACGGAAACGGAGCTGTGGCTCGATTCGAGCAAGCTCCACTTCTTCGATCCCGAGAGCGGCCGCAACCTCGCGGACGCCTGACGGCAGCGCCTGACGGCTCCGCCTACCGCAGCTCCTTGCGGAGGCGGTGGACCATCGTGTCCTCGTCTCCCGACGGGCGGCGCAGGGAGTCGCGCAGTCGTTCGACCACGTCGTCGCTCCACTCATGGGTGCGCAGCAGCAGGTAGCGCAGGCCCGCGACGCGCATGTAGGCCTCGGCCTCGGTCCCCGAGCCGATCAGGTCGGCGTCGCGCAGCATCTCGACGACCGGCGAGTACTCGTCACGGAACCATCCCTCGGCGACGGCCTCGCGGGTCATGAACTCGCCCAGATCCTGCATGGCGCGAAAGCCCCAGGCCTCCACGCTCTCCGCCAGCTCGGCGTAGCGCCACTCGTCGGCGAGCTGGATCCGGGCGCGGAGCTCCCGCGGCAGCGGGACGCGCTCGAAGAACAGCCGCTCGTGGCTCTTCAGGGCGAGGTCGCGAAGCCGGGTCCGTTGCTCAGCACCTACGGCGGTGATCACCTCGGTGACGTAGGCCTCGATGCTGTCCAGGCCCATGGCCCGCGCGACCGACACACGATGGTGGCCGTCGCGCACGAAATGCAGGTCGCCGATCCTGTACACGTCGATGGGCGGCATCGATTGGCCGCGGCGGATGGCGGTCGCGATGCCCTCCCAACGGCGACGCACTCGCCGCGAGGTGGGGCGGAAGCGGCGATCGAAGTCGCGGGAGCGGTCCACGGTCCCGACGATCGAGTCGAGTGGGATGACCTGGAGCCCCCGCCGGCGCTCTCCGCGCCAGCCGAGCGCCTCGACCACCTCGTCGAACGGAAGGATGACGTTGACGTCGTCGGGCTCGCGGCGCAGCCTCCGTGCCAATCGCGACAGGGCCTGTCGCCGCCGGGCGCGGCTGAAGTCGCTCTGCGCGTCCTGGGTCGGGAAGCCGGTATCCGGCACACGGCCAGCGTAGCTCCGCCCGGGCGTGGTGTGGGAGGCGGTGAAGCCGCCGCAAGTGCTTCAGGGGCGTTAGGTCGGCTCGGCCGTGACCGGCGCCTCCGCCTCGGCGAAACTGGCACGGAGGACCTTCTTGTCGAACTTGCCCACGGAGGTCTTCGGGATCTCGTCGACGAACTCGATTCGCTCCGGGATCCACCACTTGGCGACCCGGCTGGCCAGGTGGTCGCGGACCCCGTCGGCGTCCAGCTCGGACCCCGCCCGGCGGACCACGCACGCGCACGGGCGCTCGCCCCAGCGCTCGTCGGGCACCGCGATCACCGCCGCCTCGACGACATCGGGATGGGCCATGACCTCGTTCTCGAGCTCGACCGAGGAGATCCACTCGCCCCCGGACTTGACGAGGTCCTTTGTGCGGTCCACGAGCCTGATGTAGCCGCCCGGCTCGACCTCGGCGACGTCGCCCGTGCGTAGCCAGCCGTCGTCCGTGAACTTCTCCGCGCCGCTCGGATCCTCGTAGTAGGCCCGCGCGATCCAGGGGCCGCGGACCTCGAGCTCGCCGCCCCGTTCAGTGTCGATTCGGAAGTCGATCAGCGGCAAAACACGCCCCTGGGAGGCCCGGAGCGCGTACGCCTCGTCGTCGGAGAGCTCGACGTCGCCGGGCAGACGGGAGGTCGCCGCAAGCGGGCTCGTCTCGGTCATCCCCCACCCCTGTACGAGCGGGACGCCAAAGCGCTCGGCGAAGCCGCGGATGAGCGCCTCCGGCACCGCCGACCCGCCCGCCTTCAGTTCCCTGAGGCTGCTGAGGTCGGGCGCGGGGTCCAGCTCGAGGATCCCGTTCCAGATCGTCGGCACGCCGGCCGTCCAGGTGACCCCCTCGGCGGCGATCAGCTCGGCCAGCCCGCCTGGGGAGAGGTCCGGGCCCGGAAGCACCAGCCGGGCGCCCACCATCGTCGCGACGTACGGGATCCCCCATGCCATCGCGTGGAACATCGGCACGACGGGCATCGCCGAGTCAGCCTCCCGGATGCCCATGGAGTCCGGCAATCCGGCCCCCAGCGTGTGCAGGACGATCGAGCGATGTGAGTACAGGACGCCCTTTGGCCGGCCTGTCGTGCCGCTCGTGTAGCACATGGCGGCCGCGGTGTTCTCGTGGAAGTCGGGAAACTCGAAGGAGGGATCGCCGCCCGCGATCAGCTCCTCGTAATCGAGTGCACCCGCCCGCTGGCCCGGGCCGTCGGGCATCAGGACCTCGCGCTCGGTTGCCTCGAAGTTGGGCATCGCCTCGGCCAGCGACGCGTCGACGAACACCAGGCGGTCGTCCGCGTGTGTCGTGATGTAGCGCAGGTCGTCCTCGAACAGCCGGACGTTGAGCGTATGGAGGATGGCCCCCATCGAGGGGACCGCGAGATACAGCTCCAGGTGCCGTAGCGAGTTCCACGCAAAGCTGGCCACGCGGTCGCCCGGCTGGACGCCCAGCTCCGAGAGCGCGCTCGCCAGCCGGCGTGCCCGTTCGACGACCTGCGCGTACGTCGAGCGTTCGATACCGGTCTGGGTTTGGGCCACGACCTCGCGCTGCCCGAAGATCGACTCCGCGCGCTCCGCGATCTGCTTGACCAGGAGCGGGCGATCCATCATCAGCCCGTCCATCGTTGATCCCTTCGCGGCGACGGCTGTCCTAGTCGAGGCCCCGCGCCTCGCCGGTTATCTGGTAGCTCAGGTACCAGATGATGTGGCGCGTGGCTCCCACGCCCAGGTTTAGGGGGACGAGAATCCTCCTCATTGACATCGAAATCTATCTACCCGCCGATCCCGTTTCGATTCGTTTCGGTATGAAATCGGTAAGGCTTCACCCGTGAGGATCCTGCTCGTGGCAGCTAGCGGAAACGCCGCTGGCCTCGCGGAGAAGCTCGATTCGGAGGACGTGGCGGTGAAGCTCCATCCCGAGGGCCCGCCGGCCGATGGCGGACCCGAGGAGGTCGACGAGATCGCCCGGGACCTGCGCGAGCTGGAGCGGCTGCTCGAAGAAGACGGCCCGGATGCCGTCCTGTTGGCCTCGGACTCGAGCGGGGCGCTCGCGGCCGTTCTGGTCGCCACGAAGCTCGGAACCCCGGTAGCCCGCATCGAGACCCCCGGCGAGGATTCGACCGGTCCAAACGCACGCCTGATCCGCCAGCTCGCCGACGCTGTGCTTGCGCCAGAGCCCGCGGCGATCGTGGACTGGATCCGTGGTACCTACACTCCTCGGGCATGAAGGTAGGGATCGTCGGACTCGGATACGTCGGCCTCCCGTTGGCGGTCGCCTTCGCCGAGGCGGGGTGCGACGTCGTGGGCGTGGACACCGATGCCAGGCGCCTCGAGCGCCTGCGCCGCAGCGAGTCCGATGTGGAGGACGTGCCCTCGGATCAGCTCCGAGGGATCGCCGAGCGCTTCACGGCCACGGACGCCTATCGCAACCTGGCCGGCTGCGAAGCCGTGATCATCTGCGTCCCGACGCCCCTGGCCAATCACCGCGAGCCCGACCTGTCGTACCTGGTCGACGCGGCGACGCAGCTGTCACGGGTCCTCCACGAGGGGCGCCTGGTCGTGTTGGAGTCCACGACTTATCCGGGCACCACGCGCGAGCGGCTGCTGCCGATCCTGGAGGAGTCCGGCCTCGCCGCCGGTCGCGAGTTCAATCTCGCCTACTCGCCGGAGCGGATCGATCCGGGCCGGACGGACCACACGGTGCGCACCACGCCGAAGGTGGTCGGTGGATTGACCGAGGAATGCCTGCGTCGCGCGTCGGAGCTCTACGGGCTGATCTGCGACGAGGTCGTCGAGGTTTCCTCCCCCGAGATCGCTGAGCTCTCGAAGCTGCTCGAGAACATCTTCCGTTCCGTCAACATCGCTCTCGTCAATGAGCTCGCGCAGCTATGCGACCGGATGGGCATCGACATCTGGGAGGTCGTGGACGCCGCCGGCACCAAGCCGTTCGGCTTCATGCGCTTCGATCCGGGCCCCGGGATGGGCGGCCACTGCCTACCGATCGATCCCTTCTACCTGGCGTTCAAGGCCCGCGAGCACGACTTCTACACCGAGTTCATCGAGCTGGCGGGCAAGCTGAACCAGGCACAGCCTCACTTCTGCGTCGAGAAGATCGAACGCACGCTGAACGACGCCTCCAAGCCCGTGCGAGACTCCCGCATCCTGTTGCTCGGCGTCGCCTACAAGGGCGGAGTGGGCGACCTGCGTGAGGCGCCGGCGCTGAAGCTCATCCGCCTGCTCCGGGAGCTGGGGGCCGACATCGCCTACCACGATCCGCACGTCCCGGAGCTCACGGAGCACGGACTCGCCTCCGTGGACCTCGACGAGGAGATCGCGAGCGCCGACATCGTCTGCATCGTCACGGCGCATCCCGAGGTGAATCACGAGCGCGTCGTGCGCGAAGCGCAGCTAGTCCTCGACTTCCGCGGCGTGACGAGAGGCATCGTCGCCCAAAACCTCGTTCGCCTCTAGCGATCGACGAGGCATGAGACGCCGACTCGCTCGGATCGTTCGCAGCCGCGGTGCCCGCAAGGCCGATCGGTTGACACTTGGCCTGGCGGCCGTCGCCGTCGCCACCGCGGGGTCCGTCATGCTTGGCGAGGGGATCCGGCTGGCGAGGAGGCGCATCCAGCGCGCTCCCAAGCCGGAGGTGCCCCTCGAAACCGCGGAGCTGACTCTCGAGTCGGCCGGCCGGGCGACCCAGGACGCGGTCGCCGTCCTGGTCGAGGGATACGAGGCCACCTCTCGCACCGAGAAGATCCTGTTCAACATGCTCACCGGCTTCGTCTCCGCGTTCGCGCTGATCCGGCTGTCAACGGTGGGAATCCGGGGAGGGTGGTGGCCGGCCGGGAACGTCCGCCTGGGCGGTCGCCACATTCACCACTTCGTTCCCGGGATCCTGATCGCCTTCGGATCAGGCGCCCTCGCCCTGCTCACGCAGAGCCAGAAGCTGGAGACCTCGCTGGCCATCCCCTTCGGTGCGGGGATCGGGCTGACCTTCGACGAGGCCGCCTTGCTGCTCGACCTGCGCGATGTCTACTGGACCCGTGAGGGCATCCTCAGCGTCCAGGTCAGCTTCGGCCTGGCCGCGACGCTCGGCGGCACCATCCTGGGCTTGCGGATGCTGCGCCGCGGCGAGGAGCAGGTCGAGGCCGCGGGCCGGATACCGCCCGCGTAGCGGGCGCGTCGACGAACCGGTGCCTCCGGCGGCGAGGCAGGTAGGGGAGAGGACCGTTTGCACCCACGTGGCGTTCGGTGACTCCCCCCGACGCGCGTGAGCGGCGTTTTATCCACCTATGCGGTGGATAAGTCGCCAACCGCCGGTGGGGCCTCCCTCCGAGGCGCTGGAAGTGGATGAAGGGGTTGAGGCGCCCGGGCACTCCCTCAAGTGCGCCTGTTTGAAGAGCCGAATGGCCCCCTAGGCCCGGATCACCCGGTAGCGGGCGAAGAGCTCCCCGTCCTCGTGCAGGAGCCAGGCGACCTCGAGGGGACGCTCGAGCTCGGCGAGGCCCACCTCGAGTCCCGGTCCTTCGCCGCCGGCGAGCTTGGGAGCGTGGGTGATGAACAGCTCGTCCACGAGCCCGGCGTCGAGGAGCTGGCCGTGAAGCCGAGGGCCGCCCTCGCACAAGAGAGCCCTGACGCCACGCTCGCTGCGCAGATAGCCCAGAGCGGCCGCCAGGTCGACCGTGCCCTCGTGTCGAACAATCCGAACCTCGGCGACCGTCTCCGGTGCCTCGGTCTGCGACGTCGTAAAGATCAAGACCCGGGCACCGCGGTCGGCGAACACCGGGGCGTCCCAGGGGATGTTGAGCCGCCCGCTCACGATGACCAGCAGCGGATCCTGCGACAGACCGCGCCGCTCGCGCCGCCCACGCTTGCCCGGATCCGCCACCGGACGGCCGTAGCGCTCGGCTCGCATCGTCCCCGCGCCGATCATCACGGCGTCGACCCGAGTGCGCAGGCAGACGAGCATCTCGGTATCCGTGTCGCTGCCGATCGACCCGGAGCGGCCGTGAAGCGTCGCCTTGCCGTCCACGGTGACGGCGAAGTTGGTGATCAGATACGGACGCTCGGCGGGCGGGCTCGAGATGAGATCCAGTTCGTGGATCTGATTGGGCACGGTCGTGGTCCCCGGATCGGGGAAGAGGCGACGCATTACTCGCCGGACTCCAGCTCCGCCAGATGCTCGACGTTCGCCCGGTCGTCGGCATCCTCGCTCGGCGCTGCAGAGAACCAGGCATCCAGGATCTCCGTCAGCTCCGCCGGGGAGGTGGCACGCAGGCTGAGCGCCAGGACGTTGGCGTCGTTCCACTTGCGCGCCCCCTCCGCGGTTTGCGCGTCCCCGCAGAGAGCGGCGCGGACTCCCGGGACCTTGTTGGCGGCGATGGATGCGCCGGTGCCGGTCCAGCAGCAGACGATCCCCTGCTGGGCACGTCCGGTGGCGACGTCGCGGGCAGCCGTCTCGCTGGCCCATGCCCAGTCGTCGCGCTCGGAGTCGTTGAGGACCCCGTGAGGGATCGGCTCATGGCCGCGCTTGCGCAGCTCCTCCAGCACCGCATCAGCGATGCCCACGCGCTCGTCAGCGGCGACCGAGATCAACATGGGCAAGAGCCTACGCTGTGGGCCGCAGCCAGCCGAAGCGCCGTCCGGCGAAATCCTCGAGCCTGGCCACGTCGTCGTGAAAGCGCTCGACCAGGTCCTCGCGAAGAGAGTCGGGCAGCTCGGGCTTCGGGGCCTCGCCGGCGTCGGGATCGTGGATCAGCCGCTCCGCCAGCCAGCGAAGCGACTCCGGCAGGCGATCGAAGTTGCGGTCGATCGCCCGCAGGCCCGGGAGGCGCACGGCCCTGTCCATGATGCGGAAGCGGCTGCCGCCCTTGGCGACGCCCGTCTCCCACTCGCGCTCGAATTGCTCCGAGGTGAATCCGGAATCGACGTCAAGAAACTCGAAGGCGCGCCGCATGGTCCCGAGCCGATCGTCCCTCAGCTCCTCGCGCCCCACCACCGCGATGCGCTCGGCGCCGAACGCCTCGATGTAGGGCTCGAGCTGGAAGAAGTAGCGGCTGCGCGCCACATAGCTGGACGCTGGATCCGACAGGGCGTCGGTCAGCGTGCGATCGTCGTAGCCGCCCCCGACGTTGTGTAGGTAGTGCGAGAGCATCCGGTCGACCGGGTCGCGCACCACGTAGATCAGGCGGATGTCGCCGCCCAATACCTCGCGCATCCGCTTGGGAACGCCGTCGAAGCTGGGCCGGTTGGTGTAGTGGGGCGAGCTCTCGCCGCGCACCCGGGCGCCGCGGACGAAGTGCCCCGCGTACCAGTCCCGTCCCAGCGGCCAGTTCAGCTCGGCGACGAAGAAGTTCAGCTCCTTCGGCCGTGACATTGCGATCTCGGGGTGGAGGCTCAGATAGTGGTGCAGGCTCGTCGTGCCGCACTTCAGACCGCCGATGATGATCAGGTTCGGCATCGCCCCCTCCTGCCGGTGCTTCCGCGCGTGGCGCCTGGCGCGCCGGCGCTCCGCGGCGAAGCGCTCGTGCGCCCGGGCCACCATCGCCCGATCCGCGCGATCGCTCGGGGTGATCTCAGCCGCCGGCGCCAAGCCGCTTCGCCGCGTCGCGAAGGTTCTTGACCGTGGCGGAGGGCGCCTTGCGGCCCTCGAGCTTCTCGCCCTTGCGGTTGACCCAGATCACCGGCACGTTCATCTTCAGGCAGGGGGCCACGTCGGTCTCATAGCCGCTCGCGATGTGCAGCCAGCCTTTCTTCCCACCGATGCGACGGGCGCACTCCTTGAAGTGCGCCGGGTCGGGCTTGTAGCTTCGAACCTGCTGGGCAGTGACCACGAGGTCGAGCTCGGTTCGAAGATGGCGGCGAGAGACGCCGAGCAGCTTGTCGTCGATGTTGGAGACGATCCCAACCTCGTAGCGCTTGCCGAGGCGGTCCATGGCGGCGTTCGCCTCACGGAACGGAAGCCATCGCGGGACGCTGTCGGGAAGGAACTGCGCCCGGGACGGCTCCAGCTCCCAGCCGATCTCCTTGGCGGCGCGCACCGTCGCGCGGCGAAGTACCTCGGCGTACAGCTCGTAGGAGCCGCGGATGATGTCCGCCTGGATCTCGAAGAACCGATTCAGGAGCGGCTCCTCCTCGAAGCTGAACCCATCGCGGTCGGCCTCCTTGCGGAACGACTCGAGAATCCCCTTCTCCCAATCGATCAGAGTTCCGTAGCAATCGGTCGTGACCCAGGTGATGTCTTTGAGCTTCGGGAGCGCCATGAGCCGCGGGATTATGCCAAGCGGCACATTTCGGCCCCATCCCGGCCT
>Ga0126304_10000036_pt1 | contig 31482 bp, 32 predicted proteins | sample Plot25_FD_92538 | JGI IMG/M metagenome (GOLD analysis project Ga0126304, IMG submission 92538) | Serpentine soil microbial communities from UC McLaughlin Reserve, CA, USA - Plot25 | ecosystem: Environmental > Terrestrial > Soil > Grasslands | place: USA: UC McLaughlin Reserve, Lake County... | reverse complement strand
TGGCGATCTCCTCCGCCAGGCGCTCCGGCTGGTCCTCGGACACGAACGTCCGCGAGTTCTCGATTCGAACAAGGCGGGCATTCGGGATCGCGGACGCGAGCCGCTCCGCGTAGCGGAACTTGAAGAACCGGTCCTCCGGAGCCCAGGCGATCAGCGTGGGGCGGTCGAAGTCCCGTAGGCGCTCGGCGGCCTCGAGCGTGTAGCGGTTCGAGATCGACCTCAGGAACTTGATCGTGTCCCGCCGTACGCCAGCGTTACCCAGGTACGGGCGAACCCAAGAATCCAGCACCTCCGGGTCGATTGCGTCAGGGGAGATCAGGAGCCCGAAGCCGAGCGGGCTTCGTTGCACGGTGCCGATGCGGGTGGACTGCATCACCGCGGTCAGCAGGCCCGGGACCTTGGCCGCGTATTGCAGCGGGCGAAAGAACGGTGGCAGGAAGTTCTCGTAGGCGTCGCACGGCGTCAGCACCAGCCGTCCAAGCCGCTCGGGATGCCTCGTGGCGACGAGCTGAGAGATGGCCCCGCCGGTGTCGTTGCCGACCAGCGTCACGTCCGCCAAGTCGAGCGCGGCCATGAAGTCGGCCACGATCCGCGCCACCCCGGGAGGGGTCAGGTCGGCGTCGGGGTTCATCGGCTCGCGATGGGACCCGAGAGGAAGGTCCGGGACGATGCAGCGAAACCGATCCTCCAGGAGTGGAGTCACCTTGCGCCACAGTTTCCCGTCGACCAGCAGGCCGTGGGCGAAGACGATCGTGGGGCCGGAACCCGTGTCGCGGTAGCGGACCGGTCCTTGGCTCAGCGTGACCTCGTTCACGAGGACGCCACCAACTCGGAAGGCACCGGCTCATCCTTCCCCTCGGCGGCCTGGCGTTGCGCTGCCCAGACCCGGTTCAGCTGTGCCTGCACGTATGCGGCCCCCGCCGGGAACACGATCAGCATCAGTACGAACGCCAGAACTCCGTTCACGCGTTGCGACTCTGGCACCCCGGTGAGCCGCTGCGCGGCCTCCACCCGTTGCGGGGCGTTCCAGAAGGAGACGACCAGTGGGACGATCAGGAGGAAGCCGGGCACCAATGCGAGCAGCGACGTCCCCGGACTGTCGCCCAGCTCCGAGGTCCGGTGAGCTTTGCCCAGATCCGCCAGCTCACGATGCACCCGGTAGTACCAGAAGAACCCGTAGACGCCCAGCGTTACGAGGTCGAGCAGCGCGACCCCGAGCGGTTCACGCACCTTGGCGGTCGCGGGTCCCCCCTCGATCGGCACCTCGGTCGTGCTCATTCGTTGCCTCCTCGCTCCCAGGCTCTGGGATAGGGTTCACATACAAGCTGTACGGTTCTACCATACAAACTGTATGCATGTCAAGCGCACAAGGGCGGAGCAAGGGGAGGCGACCCGTGCCGCCCTGATCTTCACCGCACGCCGCCTGTTTGCCGAGCGCGGTTTCGCCGGCATCTCTGCGGAGGAGATCGTCGGCGCCGCCGGGGTCACCAGGGGAGCCCTCTACCACCACTTCGACGGGAAGCCCGGGCTCTTCCGAGCCGTCCTCGAGCAGGTCGAGAGCGAGACCGCCGCGCGCTTTGCCGAGGAGGCCCTCTCGAAGCCCGATCCCTGGGAGGCCATGGCGGCGGGGCTCGAGCTGTTCCTCGAGGTCTGCCAGGAGCCGGAGGTACGCCAGATCGCCCTGATCGACGCACCCTCCGTTCTTGGCTGGACGGCGTGGCGAGAGGTGGAGTCCCGCCACAGCCTGGGTTTGATCCGGCTCGGGCTCGAGAACCTGATCGAGGCGGGAATCACGAGGCCACAGCCGATCGATCCCCTCGCCCACGGGATTCTGGGCATGCTCACCGAGGCAGGCCTCTACGTCGCCAGCGCGGACGACCCCGACGCCGCCCGAGCTGAGATGGGGCAGGTACTGCGGGGGATGCTTGAGGGTCTGCGCACGACCTGAGCGAGTCCGGCCGCCGCTAGAATCGATTGAGATGAAGGCTGAGATCCACCCCGACTACGTGCTCGCGCATGTGCGTTGCTCGTGCGGCAACGAGTTCTATACGCGCTCCACCAAGCCGGAGCTCCACGTCGAGATCTGCTCCGCGTGCCACCCGTTCTACACCGGGAAGCAGAAGCTGGTCGATACCGGGGGCCGGGTCGAGCGGTTCAAGCGCCGCGCAGCCCGCAGCCGTCGTTAGGAAGACCCGGTAAATGGGCGGGGATGGGGTGCCGCAGCCGAACGTGATCGCCGACGGCGCTCCGGACCTGAACGGCGGCCCACAGCTTGCCGACACGCTGATGCCCGACCGGAAGCCGGTCGCGAGCCGCGACGCGCCCGTGGGCGGACAGGCGGTCCTCGAGGGCGTGATGATGCGGGGCGTCTCCACGTGGGCCGTCGCCGTTCGCAAGCCCGACGGGGAGGTCGAGGTGAGCTCGGAGCCCCTGGTCTCGTGGGCGAAGCGCCACCGTGTTCTCCGCTGGCCGGTGATCCGCGGGGTCGTTGCTCTTGCGGAGTCGCTCAAGATCGGCTTCAGGGCCCTGGCGATCTCCGCCAATGCCCAGCTCGAGCCCGAGGAGGGCGAGGAGGAGCCGCCGCAGATCGGCGGGATCACGTGGGGCATCACGATCGCGCTTTCGCTGGTCCTCGCCGTCGGCCTGTTCTTCGTCGTCCCGGTCGGCGCGACGAGCCTGATCAAGGATCAGCTCGGTTCGTCTGTTCTCTTCTGGCTGGTGGAGGGCATCCTGCGGACCGCGATCTTCATCGGCTACCTCGCCCTGATCAGCCGCCTGAACGACCTGCGGCGGGTGTTCGAGTACCACGGAGCCGAGCACAAGACGATCTCCTGCTACGAGGCGGGCGACCGTCTCACGCCCGAACGCGCGGAGCGTTACTCGCGCCTGCATCCCCGCTGCGGCACCAGCTTCCTGCTCGTCGTGATGGTCGTGGCGATCTTCGTCTTCGCGCCGCTCGGGCTGCCCGCCTGGTACTGGCTTCTCGCCTCGCGGATCCTGGGCATTCCCCTGATCGCCGGGATCTCCTACGAGGTCATCAAGTGGGCCGGCCGCAACCGGCGCAAGCGCTGGGTGCGGGCCGTCATGTATCCCGGCCTGATGCTCCAGAACCTCACCACTCGCGAGCCGGACCGTGAGCAGCTCGCCGTCGCGATCACCTCTCTGGAGGCGGTGCTCGCAGTCGAGAGTCCGGAGCAGGCCGCGCGCGAGGCCGACATCGAGATCGTCGCCTAGCGCCTCAACATGCGCCACCGCGCCGGCTTCGCCGCCTGACTGCACATGCATCTGCGGCGACAAAGTCGCCCCCTTTAACCCGGGGCCGTCAAACTTGTGAGCATGGTCGAGCAGCTGATCGAGCAGATCGAGGGCCGGTTCGCCGATCTCCAGCGGCAGATGTCGGACCCGGAAGTGATCGCCGACCGCGAGCGCTACGCGGACGTTGGCCGGGAGTACCGCGACCTCGAGGCCGCGCACGAGCTGGCCGAGGAGTACACCCGGCTTCGAGATGATCTCGAGGGCGCGCGCGAGCTCCTGGCGGAGGACGGCGACGACCCCGAGCTGCGAAAGCTCGTCACCGACGCCCCGCAGCAGCTGGAGCGGCTGGCCGAGGAGATCCGCCTGGCGATGGTCGAGCGCGACCCCAACGACGACAAGAACGTCCTGGTGGAGATCCGCGCTGGGGCGGGCGGCGACGAGGCGGCGCTGTTCGCGGGAGACCTGTTCAAGATGCTCACGCGCTACGCGGAGCTCCGCAGCCTCGCCACCGAGGTGATCTCCTCCTCGCCCGCGGAGGTCGGCGGGTTCAAGGACGTCACGTTCGCGGTGAAGGGCGATGGCGCCTACTCGATCTTCAAGTACGAGGGCGGCACCCATCGCGTCCAGCGGGTGCCGAAGACGGAATCCCAGGGGCGCATCCACACCTCGACCGCGACGGTCGCCGTCCTGCCTGAAGCCGAGGACGTCGAGGTCGACATCGACCCTGGCGATCTGCAGATCGACGTGTATCGCTCCTCGGGGCCGGGCGGCCAGTCGGTCAACACGACCGATTCGGCGGTGCGGATCACGCATGCGCCCACCGGGATCACCGTGTCAATGCAGGACGAGAAGTCCCAGCTCCAGAACCGTGAGAAGGCGATGCGGGTGCTCCGCGCCCGCCTGTACGACCAGAAGCTGGCCGAGCAGCAGGCCGAGATCGCCTCCGACCGGCGTTCGCAGGTTGGCTCCGGCGAGCGCTCGGAGAAGATTCGCACCTACAACTTTCCCCAGGGTCGCGTCACCGATCACAGGATCAAGCTCACCGGGCACAACCTGGATGAGGTGCTCGCGGGGAACTTGAGCGAGTTCACGGATGCGCTCGCGGCCGAGGAGAAGCGCCGGCGCCTGGAAGCGCAGACGGCCGAAGCCGCTTCCTGATGTCCACGGCGGCCACGGCCGGCAGGGTCCGCGAGGCCCTGGCGGCGGCAAGCGATGCGTTCGCCGCGGCCGGCGTGGACACGCCGCGCCTGGATGCCGAGGTGCTCCTCGCCGAGGCGACCGGGTGGGACCGCGCCCAGCTGGCGGCGGATCCCGACGCGGCGCTGGATCCGCCCGCAGGGCGACGCTTCGGCGAGATGGTGAGGCGACGCATCCGCCGCGAGCCGGTCGCATACATCGTCGGTCACAAGGGGTTTCGCCATCTCGAGCTGGCGATCGACCGGCGTGCGCTCATCCCTCGGCCCGAGACCGAGCTCCTCGTCGAGGTCGCGCTGGAGCTCGAGCCACGCACGGTCCTCGACGTCGGCACCGGATCGGGCGCGATCGCCCTGGCGGTGGCGGACGAGCTACCCGAGTGCGAGGTGCTCGCCACCGATACTTCCGAGGAGGCTCTTGCGCTCGCCCGCGAGAACGCCGAGCGCCTCGAGCTGGCGTCGCGAGTCAACTTCGAGCGCGGGACGGTGCCGCCGGAGCGGCGATTCGACCTCGTGCTCGCGAACCTGCCGTACGTGCGGGAGGACGAGGTGCCGTCGCTTCAGCCGGAGATCACGGAGTACGAGCCGCGCCAGGCGGTGGTGGCCGGCGGCGACGGGCTCGAGGCAATCGCGGTCGTGGCGGCGGCGGCGAGCACGGCGCTCGAGGAGGGCGGCTCTCTCGCGCTGGAGATTGGCGCCGGGCAGGCGGGCGCGGCGGCCGAGCTGCTTCTGGATCTCGGGTTCCTGCAGGTCGAGGGTCGCCAGGACCTGGCCGGGATCCCACGGGTCGTGCTCGGCCGCATGGCCAGCTGATGGTCGTCTCGATCGCGCGGGACGGGTCCGATCGAGCTCGCCGGGAGCTCGAGCAGTGCGTTCGGGCGGGAGGGGTGGCCGTCTTTCCCGCCGACACCCTGTACGGCCTCGCGTGCGACCCGGGTAACGCGGGCGCGATCGAACGGATTCACGCGCTCAAGGGCCGCGACGAGGACAAGCCGTCGGCGGTCATGTTCTTCGCGCCCCTCGCGATGAGGGAGATCCTCTCGACGCTCGGCCCGCGAACCCGCGACGCCCTGGGCGCGCTCCTGCCGGGGCCGGTCACCGCGGTCGTCTCCAACCCCGACCACCGATATCCACTCGCCTGCCGCGAGGACCCCGAGCGGCTCGGCCTGCGGCTCATCGAGGGGCCGCTGGGCGGAGCGCGGTGCGCGATCTTCCAGACCAGCGCGAACCGCAGCGGCGAGCGGGCGCCCAGCCGGTTCGAGAACGTCAACCCGGACCTGCTCGCCGACGTGGATCTGGCGATCGACGGCGGCGCTCTGGGCGGAGAGCCCTCGACGGTGGTCGATCTCACCGCCCTGGACAACGGGGGCGAGTGGGAGATCCTGCGCGAGGGCGCGCTACCGCGCGAGGAGCTCGACCGGTGCCTCGGCTAGGCGTCGCCGGTGGTCGAGCGGGCGGCGGCCATGGCCTCCTCCAGGGTCGCGTAGACCTCGATCCGAATCGCCTTGCCGTCCTTCACGTCCCAGATCAGGACGATGTCCTGGGCGGTCTCGATGCCCGTGGTGCGCCCACGGGCTCGAAGCGTGAGCGGAACCACCACGCGCTCGCCGACCGGAATGAAGTCGTGCGGCTCGAAGTTCAATCGGTCCATCGCCTCGTAAAACGAGTCGAAGTAGCGCCGGATGCCGTCCGCGCCGCGGTACGTGTCCGGCTCGGCGGCGAGCCCCGGCGGCGTCGTCGCCTCGAAATCGGGATGGATGAACGGCAGCAGAGCGTCGACGTCCCCCTCACGCATGGCCTCGAAACCCCGACGCACCAGGTCCGCGTTGGACTCGCTCATCCCCAGCAGTATTGCCCGCCAGGGCCGTTGCTATCGTCGGGCGGGATGACCGAACTTCCGGACGACTTCCAGACCGCGCCCCTCGCCGACGTCGATCCCGCGATCGCCGAGGTCCTGCGGCGCGAGCTTCATCGCCAGCAGAACACCCTTGAGATGATCGCCTCCGAGAACTTCGTCCCCCAGGCGGTCCTCGATGCGGCCGGTTCGGTCCTGACCAACAAGTACGCCGAGGGCTACCCCGGGAAGCGCTATTACGGCGGCTGCGAGGAGGTCGACGTAGCCGAGCAGCTCGCGATCGATCGCGCCAGTGAGCTGTTCGGGGCCGAGCATGTGAACGTCCAGCCCCACGCCGGCGCCCAGGCGAACAACGCCGCATACATGGCGATGCTCGAGCCGGGCGACACGATCATGGGCATGGCGCTCGACCACGGCGGGCACCTCACCCACGGGATGAAGCTGAACTTGTCCGGCAAGCTGTACGAGGTCGTCGCCTACCATGTGCGCCGCGACGACCTTCGGTGCGACATGGAGGAGGTCGAGCGCCTCGCGCAGGAGCACCGTCCCAAGGTCATCGTCGCGGGATGGTCGGCCTATCCGCGGCACCTCGACTTCGCCGCGTTCCGGCAGATCGCCGACGGCGTGGGAGCTCGCCTGATGGTCGACATGGCGCACTTCGCCGGTCTCGTCGCGGCGGGTGAGCACCCGAACCCGGTTCCGTACGCGGACGTCACGACCACGACCATCCACAAGACCCTCGGCGGGCCCCGCAGCGGCATGATCCTCTGCAAGGAGGAGCTCGCCAAGGACATCAACCGCTCCGTCTTCCCGGGGCAGCAGGGCGGCCCGCTGATGCACATCATTGCCGCCAAGGCAGTGGCTCTGGGGATCGCCTCGTCCGAGCCCTTCCGGGCTCGCCAGCGCCAGACGATCGCCAACGCAAAGGCATTCGCCGACGAGCTGATCGCCGGCGGGGTGGACGTGCTCACCGGGGGTACCGACGTTCACCTGGTGCTGGTCGACCTCGGCCCCACCGGGCTCGACGGCAAGACGGCTGAGAGCCGCCTCGAGGAGGTCGGGATCACCGTCAACCGCAACGCGATCCCATTCGACGAGCGCCCGCCGATGAATCCGTCGGGACTTCGCATCGGGACGCCGGCATTGACGACCCGCGGCCTCACCGAGGACGACATGCGCGAGGTCGCACGGGTCATCAGCGTGGCTCTGTCGGACCGCTTCGAGGCCGAGCGGGATTCGCTGGCGGAGCGCACCCAGGCGCTGATGGAGCAGTATCCGCTGTATCCGCAGCTCTCGGCGGCGCCCGTCTAGCTGACCATCTCGGCGCCGAAGGGGCGCATCGTTGGACAATGTGGCAATGCCCGCGGGAATCGGCGAAACCCTGCGCGAGGCCCGCCTCGCGGCCGGTATCGACCTCGACCAGGCCGAGCGAACGATCCGGATCAGGATCCGCTACCTCGATGCGCTGGAAAACGAGGATTGGGGCGTGCTGCCCGGTGAGGCCTACGTCCGCGGGTTCTTGCACACCTACGGCGACTACCTGGGTGTCGACGGGGCCGCGCTCGTGGAGGAGTACGACCGGCTTGGCGTTCAGGCGGAGGCCGAGCATCCGATGGAGGTCCCCTTCGAACCACCGCGCCCGGTGGGTGGCAATCCGATCTGGCGCCGCGCGGGCACGATCGCACTCGCCGTGTCCGCCGGGCTGGTGGCCCTGTTCCTTGTGCTCGCAATCACCGATGGGTCGGACAAGAAGGACGGTGGGCGAGGCCACCGTGGCGGCAACGGTGGCGGGAAGCAAACCTCCACGACCACCAGCTCGATCCCCAGCGAGGCGTCGGTACTGCTGTCACCCACCGGGACGGTCTGGGTCTGCCTCGTCGATCACTCGGGGAAGCCCCTGGTCAACGGGGAGACCTTGACCTCAGGCGACGACCGCGGGCCGTTCAAGGATCGCGACCTGAAGCTCACGCTCGGCAACGGCGAGATGCGAATCGAGCTGAACGGAGAGCAGGTATCGATCCCGTCGGCCGCCAACCCGGTCGGATTCGCTCTGACGCCGCAGGGCGCCACGCCCCTATCCAGCACGGCCAGGCCGACATGTTCGTAGCGACCGCGGCGTGAAGATTTGGGTCGATTGCACGGCCGCCGCGCACCCGCTCGTGCTGCGGCCGATCGTGGAGCGGTTGGAGGAGCGGGGACACGGCGTGCTTGTGACGGCCCGCGAGTACGGGCAGACCTTGGGGGTCCTGGAGCGGCTCGGCATTCCCTACGAGGCCGTGGGTCGCCATGCGGGGGCGTCGCTCGGCCGCAAGGCGAGTGCCGTGGCCACGCGAAGCCTCGCGCTCGCCCGCTGGGCGCGGCCGCAGCGCTTTGATCTCGCCCTGGGACACGGATCGGTCGACCTGGGTGTCGTGTCGGCGATCCTGCGGATCCCGTCGTCACAGATGCAGGACTACGAGTACGCCGGTCTTCAGCGTCAGCTCGCGTTCCGAGTGGCACGCCGCGTGCTGGTTCCCGATGCGATCCCGCCCGACGCCATGCGTCGCGCCGGTGCGAGCGAGCGAAAGCTCTTCCGCTATCCAGGGCTGAAGGAGGACTACTACCTCGCGGACTTCGAGCCGGATCCCGCGGTCCTCGGCGAGCTGGGGATCGATCGTTCCTCGGTCCTCGTCGTCTTCCGGCCCTCGCCCGAGACGTCCGCGTACCACGCCGACAATCCGCTCGAGGAGCGGTTGCTTGATCGCCTGGCAGCGGCCGATGGCGTCATCTGCGTCGTCATACCGCGAACCGAGGCCCAGGGCCATCGAGCGCGTGGCCGCGGGGCATCGGGCATCATCGTTCCGCAGCGGGCCATCGACGCTCAGAGCCTGATCGCCCTCGCCGACCTGGTCGTGAGCGCCGGCGGGACGATGAACCGGGAGGCTGTGGCGCTCGGAACCCCCGCGTACACGATCTTCAGCGGACGCATGGGAGCCGTGGATGAGCGGCTGATTTCCGACGGGCGCTTGATCCCGCTTCACGACCCCGCCGAGCTTCGGCTGACCAAGCGCGATGCCGGCGATGGAGTCCGCCACCCTCGCGATCCCGGGCTGCTCGCGGACGCGATCCTCCAGGCCGTCGACGGCTGACCCACCGAACGTACCGCTAGTCTCGCCGCGGGAGAGCCCTATTGCTCGTCGACGGAAGACCGCCCGAGATCTATGCGCTTTACGCGTTTCTCGCCGCCGCGGTCCTCGCGTGGGTGCTCGTGCCGATCACCGAGCGGATCGCCCGGCGCATCAAGGCGATCGACATCCCGAACGAGCGCAGCATCCACGCGGTCCCCACCCCGAAGCTGGGCGGGCTGGCGATGCTCGTGGGGGTCCTCGTGGCCGGTTTGCTGTTCCTGCCGTGGGCGCCTCAGACCAGGGCGATCCTCGGCGGGGCGGCCCTGATCGCGACCGTGGGCATCCTGGACGACGTCTTCGACCTACCGCCCGGTGTCAAGCTCGTCGGCCAGATTGCGGCGGCGATGATCCCGGTCTTCAACGGGGTGAAGGTGGAGAGCTTCACCCTGCCATTCGTGGGCGGCGTCGACCTGACCCACGTGCTGTTCGACCACGTACCGGTGCTCGGGAGGGTCACCGTCGGGCACGTCCTGACCATCGTGGGATTCGTCGCGATCATGAACATCATCAACTTCATCGATGGGGTGGACGGGCTGGCGGCGGGCGTCTGCCTCATCTCGGCGGTCACTCTGTCGGTCATCGCCCTGTCGCTCGACCGCCCCGGCGCCGCCGTGCTGGCGGCCGTGACCGGAGGCGCCGCCCTCGGGTTCCTGCGACACGGCTTCCCGCCCGCCTCGAGCTTCATGGGCGACACCGGCTCCAACCTGCTCGGGTACCTGCTGGCGGCCGTGGCTGTCCTCGGGTCGCTGAAGACCAACGCGGTGGTGGCCCTGTTCTTCCCTCTGTGCGTGCTCGCCGTGCCGATCCTTGACTCAGGGTTCGTGATCGCGAAGCGCATCAAGCACCGGCGCCCCATCTACGAGGCCGACACCTCGCACTTCCACCATCGGATGGCCAATATCGGCTTCTCGCAGCGCCGCACCCTTGCATACCTCTACGGCTGGGCGTTGGTGCTCGCCGGGCTCGCCCTCGCCCTACGCTTCGTGCCGTACAGTGACAACCACGGCCACTTCGACGCCCTCTGGACCGCCGTCATCCTCGTCTGTGCGGTCGCCGCGGTCGCCGCGAGCGTCTACCTGCTGGTGGCGCTCGAGGTCCTGAAACTGCGCCTGTCGCGCTTTCGAGAGCTGGTGGGACTCGGCGTCCCGGTGTCCGGCCCGGAGGAGGTCGATTCGGGCGTGGCCACGGAGCTCGAGACCGGAACCTTCCCGGCCGTCGACCCGGAGACGGGGGAGTTCATGGCGCTCGAGCAAGCCCCGGACGGCGAGCGGGCGAGAAACGAGCCCCAGCGCCCGTCGGGAACGGGCGCGGCTGGTTCCGAGCGAGACGCCTGAACCCGCCTCGACACTTGCGCCGAAGGGCACTAGGGGCCCGGATCGGGCGGCGCCTGTTTGGGATATATTCGCCTCGCCGCCTGGAACCGGTGTTTCGCCGGGCCCTGCGCGGCTATCTCTTCCTTTGGAGCAGTTTCCGATTGTTTCGTCCCGACTTCGATACACCATCGACGGCACCTGCCAGATTCGGGGGCTGGCGCCCCCTCACCGGAACACGTGATGACGAAGATCCCGCCGGGGAGGGCCGATGCGGCCGCGGCGGGAGCCATGCTGATCGGCGCGATGCTGGCCTGCGCGGCAGCCGGGTACGGGCTCGGCTCGCTCACCGAGCTTGCGGTTCCGCTCGGCCTCGTTGGTCTCTTCGCGGGACTCGTCGTGGGGTTTGCCCTTGTCTACGCTCGCTTTAAACGGCTCTAGAGGCCTGAGCAACGGAGGCGTCGGCGCGATGGTGTTGCGATACGGCGACCTCGTGCTTCTGGCGCTGGCGCTGCCCGCCTTCCTCGTCGCGGGCTGGCCGCTCCTGGGCTACGTCGTGGCCGCCGGGGCCTGGCTCGCACAGCGAGGGATCCACCTCGTCGCCACCCGGCGCGTGCGCCGGTCGATCGCGAGCGGGGATCGCCGCGCCGCCCTCGGAATCATGGGCGCCTCGACCCTTGGGCGGGTCTGGCTGATCGCGCTGGCCGTCCTCATCGTGGGCCTGGTCGAGCGCGATGCCGGGCTCGCCGCCGCTCTCTTGAGCGCCGCCCTGTTCACCGTGTACTTCGGCAGCCAGGTGCTGGACCGGCTCCTTCACCCCGAGGCGGCGGACTGATGAAGACCCGCAACAAGGTGCTCCTCGCGCTCGGCGCCTATCTGCTGATCGTGATCCTGCTCGGGGTCGCATTCGGCAGCGCGGGGAAGAACGACGAGTTCAAGCCTCAGAACGAGTTTCAGCTCGAGGCGTGGATCCCGATCCAGATCGGGGGCATCGACCTCTCCATCAACAAGGCGGTGCTCTACCTGGCGCTGGCGAGTGCCCTGACCATCGGCACCATGATCTGGATCTCGAAGCGGATGCAGGCGAAGCCCAACCGCGTCCAGATGGCGATCGAGGCCGCCTACGACCTCACGCGCAACCAGATCACCGGCCAGAACATCGAGGGGAGGCTGGCGGTCAAATGGTTCCCCTTCTGCGCGACGCTGTTCTTCTTCATCTGGTTCTCGAACATGCTCGGCTACGTGCCGCTGCCCACCAACTCGGCGGAGACCGTGAGCATCTTCGGGCTGGAGGTGCCGACGTTCGCCATTTACGCGGCGACGGCCAACATCTCGGTCCCGCTGATGCTGACGCTCATCGTCTGGATCTCCTACAACGTCGAGGGGATCCGGACCCACGGCTTCTTCGGGTACCTGAAGACCTGGCTACCGCCCGGCCTCGAGGACATGAATCCCCTCGGCAAGGCGGCGATCTTCGGGATCGAGGTGATCTCGCACTTCGTGCGGCTGATCTCGCTGTCAGTGCGACTGTTCGCGAACATCCTCGCCGGCCACCTGCTGATCCTGTTCATGGCCGGCGGCCTCGCGGTGCTCCTCGGGCTGGCTGCGCTGGGGGCGCTCACGTTCCCGCTGGCCTTCGCCTTCTTCATCTTCGAGGTCGTCCTGATCGCGACCCTGCAGGCATTCATCTTCTCGATCCTCACCGCTATCTACCTGGGAGGCGCGACCTCCGCGAGTCACTAGACATCGATGCGTCAAGAAACGAAGGAGTTCATTCATGGTTGACCTCATAGCCCAAGCGAGCGGTATCACCGACACCGGCATCACCGATGCCGGGAAGGCGATCGCGCTCGGCGTCGGGGCGGGGCTTGGCTCGATCGGTGCCGGTGTCGGCATCGGCATCATCTTCGGCAAGGAGATCGAGTCCGTCGCCCGCCAGCCCGAGATGAAGGACGAGCTGCAGGCGATCCGCTGGCTCGGCTTCGCGCTGACGGAGGCCGTCGCCTTCTACACGTTCATCTTCGGCCTGATCGCGTTCTTCCTCTAGGCCGCGTGGAGCCGATCGGTCAGATGACAGCAGCGATCCCACTCGCCGCCGAAGGCGGAAGCGGCAGCTTCCTCGTCTCGCCCGCGCTGGGCCTGATGATCTGGACGCTGATCGCGTTCGGCGCGACCCTGTTCGTGCTGTCGAAGTTCGCGCTGCCCAGGATCGGCGAGGCCCTGGAGAAGCGCGCCAACGCGATCCGCGACAGCATCGAGGCGGCCGAGAAGCAGCGCACCGAGGCCGACCGGCTGCTCTCCGAGTACCGCGAGCGCCTCAAGGAGGCGCGCGAACAGGCGGATGAGATCGTCGCGCGAGCCCGCAAGGCCGCCGAGGCCGCCGAGGCCGAGGCCACCGCCTCGGGCCGCTCCAAGCGCGAGGAGCTGGTCGCCGCCGCACGCCGCGACATCGAGATGGAGACCAGGCGGTCCCTGGAGCGCATCCGCAAGGAGGTCGCGGACCTGACCGTGCTCGCGACCGAGAAGGTGACGCGAAAGTCGCTGGACGACGAGGACCACAAGCGCCTGATCGACGAGGCCCTGAAGGAAGTCGACTTCTCGGCCCTGTCGAGCGGTGATGCGGAAGGGAACGGCGACTCGAGGTCCTGATGGAAGACATCGCACGCGTATATGCCGAGGCGCTGTTTGGCGTCGCCAAGGACAAGGGCAAGCTCGACGAGATCCACGACCAGCTGGGAGAGGTCGCCGATGCGATCGCCGAGAACCGCGACCTGCAGGTGTTCTTCTTCAGCCCCTACTTCGCGTCCGCCGAGAAGCGCGACGGCATCGCCCGCGTCCTGTCAGGAGCCGAGCCCGAGCTCATCAACTTTCTGGAGCTCCTCGCGGAGAAGCACCGGATGCCGGTCATCTTCCGCATCCGCCGCCGATTCGACGAGATGTGGGCCAAGGAGAAGCGCCGCCTCGAGGTGAGGCTGACGAGCGCCGTCGAGCTGCCCAGCGCTGTGGTGAAGGAGGTCGGGAAGCAGATCGAGGACCAAACCGGGCAAACGATCGAGCTGGAGAGCGACGTCGACGAGAACATCCTGGGCGGCATCGTGCTGCAGGTTGGCAACATGGTCCTGGACGCGAGCGTCCGCAACAAGCTCGAGAGATTGAGAAAGGAAGTCGCGAAGGCATAGATGCCAGTGAGGGGCTTTAGCCCCGAAACCGGCATGTAAGGCCGCCGCAGGCGGCCGCAAGAGATTCAAGGAGCTAGACAAACGCAGCACGTAAGGCCGCCGCAGGCGGCCGCAAGAGATTCAAGGAGCTAGATAAACGTGGAGATCAAGCCGGACGAGATAGCGAGCATCCTGCGAGACCGGATCGAGGGCCTGGAGACCGGGGGCGCCGACCTGGCGGAGGTTGGGACCGTCCTCTCCGTGGCCGACGGGATTTCGCGCGTGCACGGCCTGGACAACTGCATGTCGCTCGAGATGCTCGAGCTGCCCCACGACGTGACCGGGCTGGCGCTGAACCTCGAGGAGGACAACGTGGGCGTCGTCCTGTTCGGCGATTGGGACGAGATCGTCGAGGGCGACACCGTCAAGCGGACCGGCAACCTGCTTGAGATCCCGGTCGGCGAGGAGCTCCTCGGCCGGATGGTGGATCCGCTCGGGCGCCCGCTCGACGACAAGGGCGACGTCAACGCCAGCGAGACGCGCCCGGCCGAGTTCAAGGCCCCTGGCGTCGTCCAGCGCCAGCCCGTCAACACGCCGGTTCAGACCGGTTTGAAGGCGATCGACGGCATGATCCCGATCGGCCGTGGCCAGCGCGAGCTGATCATCGGCGACCGCCAGACCGGGAAGACCTCGGTCGCCATCGACACGATCATCAACAACCGCGACAAGGACCTCGTCTGCATCTACGTCGCGGTCGGGCAGCGAATGTCCACGGTGGTCCAGGTGATGGAGATGCTCGAGGAGCACGGCGCGATGGAGAACACGATCATCGTGGCCGCGGCCGCCGACGAGGCGGCGCCGATCAAGTACATGGCGCCGTACGCGGGCTGCGCGATGGGCGAGCACTTTCTCTACAACGGCAAGGACGCGCTCTGCGTGTACGACGACCTCACCAAGCACGCGTACGCCTACCGGCAGATGTCCCTCCTTCTCCGGCGGCCCCCCGGTCGCGAGGCGTATCCCGGGGACGTCTTCTACCTGCACTCGCGCCTCCTGGAGCGGGCGGTGCGGCTGAACGATGACCTCGGCGGCGGATCGCTGACCGCGCTGCCGATCATCGAGACGCAGGCCAACGACGTGTCGGCGTACATCCCGACGAACGTCATCTCGATCACCGACGGCCAGATCTTCCTGGAGGCGGACCTCTTCTACAAGGGGACGCGACCGGCGATCAACGTCGGAATCTCTGTTTCACGAGTAGGTGGAAACGCTCAGACCAAGGCGATGAAGAAGGTCGCGGGCAAGCTGCGCCTGGACCTCTCCCAGTACCGCGACCTCGAGGCGTTCGCCCAGTTCGGATCCGAGCTCGACCCCGAGACGCAGCGCTCCCTGGCTCGCGGCGAGCGCCTGGTGGAGATGTTGAACCAAAAGGAGCGTAAGCCGCTTTCGGTGGCCGACCAGGTCGCCTCGATCTACGCGGGCACGGGTGGCTACCTGGACCGGATCAAGACGGAACGGGTGCAGGAGTTCCTGGACCGCCTGCTCTCGGGCCTGCACTCGGAGAGCGGGGACCTGATGAAGGGCATCAACGAGTCGGGCGAGCTCTCGGACGAGGACGAGAAGCGCCTCGGCGACGCCATCGCCGAGGCCATCGACGACTTCGGCCCGAACTTCGACGAGGAGGGCCAGCCGCTCGAGGAGGGCGAGTCCGACCGGGTCCGGGGCGAGCGCCGCGACGAGGGCGAAGCCGGCGAGGGCGAGGGCGAGGGCGAGACCGAAGAGGAGCCGGAGGCTGAGCGCGAGGAGGTTCCCGCATAGCCACTCAGAAGGAAGTCAAGAATCGCATCGGGTCGGTCAAGAACATCCACAAGATCACCCGCGCGATGGAGATGGTGGCGGCGGCGCGGCTGCGCCGCGCCGAGCAGCGGATCGCCGCGATGCGTCCCTATGCCCAGGCGATCCGCAAGATGGCCCGCCAGGTCTCGGAGGCGGCCGAGGGCACCATTCCCCGGATCCCGCTGCTCGAGACGCACGAGCGCACCGAGACGGCTGCTCTGGTTTTGGTCACGGGCGATCGCGGCCTGGCCGGTGCCTTCAACACGCAGATCATCCGCGAGGGTCTTCGGCTGAAGCGCGAGTTCAGCGACGAGGGAGCGCGGATCGTCTTCTCGGTCGTCGGACGCCGCGGCAACTCGACGATGCAGTTCCGGGGCGAGGACGTCGCGAACTCGTACGTGGGGTTCACGGATCGGCCGGCGTTCAGCAACGCCCGCGAGATCTCCCACGACCTGATCCAGGGGTACGTCGACGGCGAGCTGGATCGCGTCGACATCGTCTACAACCGCTACGTGTCGCCGCTGACCCAGTACGTGCGGCGTCAGACGCTGCTGCCGCTGGAGGAAGCGGAGGTCTACGGCGAGGGGATCCCCGAGCCGGAGGCGCCCGCCGACGACGAGCTGGCCGAGGCCCATAGGCGCGGCTCGTGGTTCTATGAGCCCGAGCCGGAGGAGCTTCTGCCGATGCTGTTCGAGGAATACGCGTCGCTCTCGGTCTACAGGGCGCTTCTGGAGTCCGCTGCCTCGGAGCACGGCGCCCGGATGACCGCGATGCGGAACGCTGCGGAGAACGCTCAGGACATGATCAGCAACCTCACGCTCGAGATGAACCGGGTGCGTCAGGCGGAGATCACGCAGGAAATCTTGGAAGTCGTGGCAGGCGCCGAAGCGCTTGGATAAGGAGATAAATGGCTGATAACAACGGCAATGGAAACGGTCAACGGGTCGGCAAGGTCGAGCAGGTGACGGGCGTCGTCGTCGACGTCGTCTTTCCCGACGAGGACCTGCCCGAGATCTACCACGCCCTCAAGATCGAGGTGGCGGAGGGCGACGGGCGCGACCCCATCGACCTGACGCTCGAGGTGCAGCAACACCTGGGCGACGACCGGATCAAGGCCGTGGCTATGGACGCCACCGATGGCCTGCGCCGCGGCGACGAGGTCCTGGACACCGGCGGCCCGATCACGGTCCCCGTGGGCGAAGCGACGCTGGGGCGCCTGTTCAACCTCCTCGGCGAGCCGATCGACGAGGGCAAGCCTGTGGACGGGGAGGCCAGGTGGCCGATCCACCGCGCCGCACCCGAGGTCGAGGACCTCACGCCGACCCAGGAGATGCTGGAGACCGGGATCAAGGTGGTCGACCTCCTCGCCCCCTACGCCAAGGGTGGAAAGGTTGGCCTGTTCGGCGGTGCCGGTGTGGGCAAGACGGTGTTGATTCAGGAGCTGATCCGTAACATCGCCGAGGAGCACGAGGGCCGATCGGCGTTCTGCGGCGTCGGCGAGCGCTCCCGAGAGGGAAACGACCTGTGGCTGGAGATGAAGGAGTCCGGTGTGCTCGACCGGACGATGCTCGTCTTCGGGCAGATGAACGAGCCGCCGGGCGCGCGTCTGCGCGTCGCGCTGTCGGGCTTGACGATGGCGGAGTACTTCCGCGAGGAGGGCGGCCAGGACGTCCTCCTGTTCATCGACAACATCTTCCGGTTCGTGCAGGCGGGATCCGAGGTTTCGGCGCTGCTGGGCCGGATGCCCTCGGCGGTCGGCTACCAGCCCACCCTGGAGACGGAGATGGGCGAGCTCCAGGAGCGGATCACCTCGACCCAGCAGGGCTCGGTGACGTCGATCCAGGCGATCTACGTCCCCGCTGACGACCTCACGGACCCCGCGCCGGCGTCGGTCTTCGCCCACCTGAACGCGACGACGACGCTCTCGCGGCAGATCTCGGAGAAGGGGATCTACCCGGCGGTCGATCCGCTCGACTCGACATCCACGATCCTGAAGCCGGAGATCCTGGGCGAGGACCACTACCGGACGGCGACCGAGGTTCAGGAGGTGCTGCAGCGCTACAGGGAGCTCCAGGACATCATCGCCATCCTCGGGATCGAGGAGCTCTCCGACGAGGACCGGCTCACCGTCAACCGCGCCCGCAAGATCGAGCGCTTCCTCTCGCAGCCGTTCTTCGTCGCCGAGGCGTTCACCGGCCGGGACGGCATCTACGTCCCAGTCGATGAAACCGTCCGGGGCTTCCGCGAGATCCTCGATGGCAAGCACGACGACCTGCCCGAGCAGGCCTTCTACATGAAGGGAACGATCGACCAGGTGGTCGAGGACGCCCGCAGCGAGGGGCGCCAGGACAAGCCCGAGGACGAGAAGAAGGACGACGAGGGCGAGGCGAAGACCGAGGAAAGCCAGGACCAACAGGAGGGCGCCGAGGCGCAGGAAGAGGGCTCGGATGCCGAGGCCTCCGGCGCCGATGAGAGCGAGCCCGAGGAGGCCGCCGGACCTGGCGAGCCCGAGCGCGAGGGCCAGGCCGCCTCGGAGGCCGGCCAGTAGCGCGTGGCGGACGAGCGGCACACTCTCGAGGCCCAGGTCCTGACCCCCGAGGGCGAGGTCTTCAGCGGCGAGCTCACGCAGCTCTCCACCCGCACCTCGGTGGGCGAGATCGGGATCCTCGCCCGGCACGCGCCGATGGTCGCCCGGCTTGTCCCCGCCGAGCTGCGCCTTCACCCGCCCGACGGGGAGGTCGAGCGCTACGCACAGGGTGAGGGCTGGTTGGAGGTGTTCGCCAACCGGGCGCGGGTCCTGATCGCGGAGGCGATTCCGCCCGACGACTTGGACGCGGGTGATCTGCGGGAGCGCCTCGATGAGGCCGAGCAGCGCCTGAGCGACGCCGAGGAGGGCTCGACGGCCCACGAGCTCGCCGAGCGCGAGAAACGCCGCTTCGAAGCGTTTCTGGAGATCGCAGAGCGATAGCGCGTAGCAGGCAGCAGGCAGCAGGCAGAGCTCTGATCGGGCCTACCTCTGCATGCTGCATGCGGCAAGCTGCATGCTGAGATGGAAGCCCGCGCCCTGACCGAAGAGCTGATCGGCTACGACACCTCCACGGCCGAGGGCATCAAGCTCTGCGCCGGCTTCGTGAAGGGCTGGCTGGAGGCCCGCGACATCGTCGCCGAGCAGATTGGGGTCCGCGGCCTCCCGGTGACGATGGCCGAGGTGGGCCCCGCCGACGGCCAGCAGGTCGTGCTGCTTCACGGCCACGTCGACGTGGTGCCGGGCAGGCAGGAGCAATTCATGCCGCGTGTAGACGGAGACCGCCTCTACGGGCGCGGTGCCTACGACATGAAGGGCGCGCTCGCGTGCCTCCTGCTGGCGCTCGCCGACCTTCGGGGGCAGGAAGCCGTGCGGGTCCGGCTGGGCGTCGTCCCGGATGAGGAGTCCGAGGAGGAGACGGACCGCGGTGGGGATCGGCTGGTGGAGGCGGGTTTCCTCGGTGACTTCGCGATCACGGGCGAGCCCACCGACCTCCACGTGGGCGTCGCGGCGAAGGGCGTGCTCGCGATGCGGCTGCTGGTCAGCGGTCGCGCCGCACACGGCGCCACGCCCTGGCTCGGCGAGAACGCGATTCTTCGTGCCTACGAGGTGTTCCGAGAGCTCGAGTCGCTACCGTTTGCGGGCCAAAGCTCGGAGCTCTTCGATCGGCCGTCCATCAATCTCGGCCGCATCCTGGGCGGCGACGCTCTGAACAAGGTTCCCGATTCCTGTGCCATCGATGTGGACGTTCGCTACCTGCCTGAGCAGGACCCCGGAGAAATACTCGCGCAGGTTCGCGAGCTGCCAGGTACTCGCGTGATCTCGACCTTCTCCCGCCCGCCGGCGGAGGTGGACCCCGACTCGCCGTACGTCCTCGCGCTGCGGCAGGCCGCGGGCTCGCAGGGCGACGGCACCGCCCGCGGGATCGTCGGTCGCGACGGCGCCTCGGACGCGGTCTCGTTCATCCGTGCCGGGGTCCCGGCCGTGGAGTTCGGACCGGTGGGAGGGGGCCATCACGGTCCCGAGGAGTGGGTGTCGGTGCCGTCGCTCGAGAGGTACCGGCGCTCGATCGTGGAATTCGTCAACCAGCTGCCCCATACCGTTCAGCAGGAGGGGCCCGCGTCCGGGCAAGAGGCGAGTTGACCGAGCGAGATAACGACTCCAAGCCGACCGACCGGGGCGACGAGGTCTCGACCGACGAGCCCGTGGGCGACGAGGGCGCCGGTGCCGAGCCGACCGCCTCGGAGCCAACCCCCGCCACCTGGGCTGGCCGGCGACGGCAAAGCGCCCCCGAGGACGCGGGCGAGCACGACCAGCTTCCTGCGGACGAGTCCGAGGAAGCGCCTCCGGCAGGTGATGAGGCCCGCGACGCCGAGGCCGAAGAGGCCGAGGGGGACGATGAAGCTGGCGAGCCCGAGGCGGAGGTCGATGCCGTGGAGCCCGACGACGCCGACGGCGAGGATGAGGAGGCAGCCGCCGGCGACACTGCCGAGCGCCTGAGCCAGGACACGGTCGAGGCGAACACACTCGCGCTTGGAGATCGCGAGGCGGCTCGCGAGGCCGCGCTCGCAGGTTTGCGCGCCAGGGCCGCCGAGAATGCCTCGAAGCCAGGGACCGAGGCGATCACGGCGCCGCCTCCGAAGACGCCGAAGCCAACCGAGGCCCAGGCTGACGGGCAGCAGCCGCCCGCGCAGGCGCCGCCGGCGCCGGTCACCCCGGCCGAGGAGACGGACGATGAGCCTCCCCCCCGGGGGATCTGGGCGCGGTTCGCGGCCGGCTCGGCGCTGATCATCGTGGCCATGGCGACCGCGACGGCGCTGAGCGGCTTCTTCTTCGTCAATGGGCTCCTGGATGGGTTTGAAGGCGTGCAGCCTGGAATCGAGAACGAACTGGTGGTTGCCCACCCCGGCGACCCGCAGACGATCCTCATCCTGGGTTCGGACGAGCGGCCCGAGGACAAGGCCATCGGGGCTCGATCGGACACGACGATCCTGCTGCGGATCGCGTCGAATCAGATCACCGTGCTGTCGATCCCGCGTGACCTGAAGGTGAACATCCCCGGCCACGGGATCGACAAGTTCAACGCCGCTTACACGGAGGGTGGGCCGAAGCTGACGGTCAAGGTCGTCAAGCAGCTCACCGGGATCACCGAGATCAATCACGTCGTGAACGTCAACTTCACCGGCTTCGCGGATGCCGTCAACTCGATCGGCTGCGTCTACGTCGACGTCGACCACCACTACTACCATTCGAACGTCGGCCTGGCGGCCGCCGAGCAGTACGCCGAGATCGACATCCCGGCCGGCTATCAGCGGATGTGCGGGTACAACGCGCTCCAGTACGTCCGCTACCGCCACGACGACAACGACCTCGTCCGGTCGGCGCGCCAGCAGGAGTTCCTGCGCGAGATGCGCCAGGAGCTGCCGGCGGAGCGGATCGCGAACGACTACGGCGATCTCGTCGACATCCTCCAAAAGTACGTCACGCTGGACATCCAAAAGGGCGCCGACCTGATCAATTTGGCCAAGCTGATCCTCTCGGCGAGCGGTGCGCCGGTCGTCCAGGTGCACTTCCCGGCCAATCTCGGCGGCCCGACAGCGTCCTACGTGACGGCATCGGAGTCGGCGATCAAGCAGGCGGTCGCGAAGTTCGAGGGCACGACGCCCACGCCGATTCCGGAGGCGTCCTCCGAGGGCTCGGGGTCCGGGTCAGGCGGCGGCTCGGGGACCGGTGGCTCGTCCGGCGAGGCGCCGGCGCCACCCCCGTTGATCGACGCGACTGGCACGGCCCAGGAAACCGGGGCCACGCTCGCTGCCACGAAGACAAAGGGCGGCAAGCCGATGTTGCGCTTTCCCGTGGGCTACCCGACGAAGCTCGCCCCGGACTCGATCATCACGGAGGACTCGCGGGCCTTCCCGATCGACGGCCCCGGTGACGAGGAGTACCACGGCTACAAGTTCGTCGTCAGCATGCCGACCGACGGATACACCGGGTACTACGGGGTCTCCGGCACCGACTGGAAGGACCCGCCGATCCTGGACAATCCCGACGAGACCAGGACCATCGACAACCAGGAGTACCTGCTGTCCTGGGACGGTGGGCAGCTGCGGCTGATCGGCTGGAAGACCGACCAGGGGTCCTACTGGGTCGACAACACGCTGCTGAACGTGCTGACCCCCGGTCAGATGTTCGGCATCGCGCAGTCGATCCGGAAGTACACCGGCTGACGCGCGACCACACGCAGCCGCGAACATGCTGAGCCAATGAGCGACGAACGACCAATCGGAGTCATCGGGGTCGGCTGGGTCGGCCTCGTGACGGCGGCGTGCTTCGCCGAGATAGGCCACGAGGTGATCGCGATGGACATCGACGCGGACAAGATCCGATCGCTCAATCGCCGTCGCGTGCCGATCCACGAGCCCGGGATCGACGAGCTCCTGGAGCGCAACGGCGAGCGGCTGACGTTCACCACCGAGATGGAGGACGTGCTGGAGTCGGCCCGGCTGCTGTTCTGCTGTGTCGACACCCCACCCACCTACTCAGGCGACGCCGACCTGTCCCGGGTCCAAGCCGTCGTCTCCCAGCTCGCCGACGACGGCGACCACGCCCTCGTCATGAAGAGCACGGTCCCGTCCGGGACCGGCCGCGCGATCCGCCGCGGCGCGCCCGGCGTCGCCTACGTCTCTTGCCCGGAGTTCCTGAAGGAGGGAACCGCGGTCCAGGACTTCCTTCACCCCGACCGCGTGGTCATCGGCACGGATCCCGGAGCCAAGTGGGCGGCCGACGAGGTGGAGGTGATCTACCGCCCGCTCGGCGGCGAGATCGTGCGCACCGACGTCGCCTCCGCCGAGATGATCAAGCTGGCCGCCAACGCCTTCCTGGCCACGAAGATCTCGTTCATCAACGAGATCGCGAACGTCTGCGAGGAGGTCGGGGCCGACGTGACCGAGGTCGCCCGCGGCATGGGTCTGGACCAGCGCATCGGCCCGTCGTTCCTGCGAGCGGGAGTCGGCTACGGCGGAAGCTGCCTGACAGGGGACGAGTCTGTATTGGTGCGATTCAACGAGGAAAGCACGCTCATTACCCTCGAATCCCTATTCGATCGCTTGGTGCCGTACGGCGACCTCGAGCGCACTGTCGAAGGCATCGATCTGCTTCGCGTGGAAGGACTCGAGGTGCTCTCGTGGCGGAGCAGCTCCGATGCGCCCGAGTACCTCCCGGTGCAGGCCCTGACGCGCAGAAGGTTCACGGGTGACCTATGCGAGGTTCGGACGAAGATGGGCCGGGCCGTGCAATGCACGCCAGATCACCCCTTCGTCGTTGCGGACGCCGACAGGGGGACGATCGGCGTCAAGCTGGCTGGCGAGCTCACGGCGACCGACTGGCTGCCCCTCGCGCAGGGCTCCCCGCTGTATCCCTCGATGGCGCCGATGTCCATGAGCCTCGAAAGCGCTCGTGTGCATGCGGGCGTCATCGCCGACGAGGTGATCGTCAGGCCCGCTCAACAAGAGCTTGCTCGACTCCGTGACCTTCCCCTCGACCTGCGTCGGGACGCCCTTGGGAACCATGCCCGCGGTCATGTCCAGCGCTTCCACGACATCGTACGTGCGGGTGCGCTTCGACTTCCGGAGGCCAAGCGGCTCGGAGTCTCGCTGTCGGGCGCTAGCACCGGAACCGCCCGGAACGGGACCTACGTGCCTACGTCGATGGTCGGCGACGAGCGATTCTGGCGCGTGGTTGGGCTCTATATCGCCGAAGGCCACTGCTCCCAAGATGGCCAACGGCAACGCCTCCAATGGTCGTTTCACCCATCCCGTGAGATGCATCTCGTCGATGAAGTTGCATCGTTCTGGCGTGAGAATGGGGTCAAGGCGACGGTGCGGAGATTGTCGACGACCACCACCGTCTCGGTCTCCTCTCGCCTGCTAGCCGGCTGGTGGTGCGGAAGCCTGGGTCTGGGGCGCAACCGCTACGAACAAAGGGTTCCGGACTTGGTCTGGGATCAGAGTGTCGCGGCTAAACGTGCGCTGCTATCCGGACTCTGGCTGGGGGACGGATCGTGGTCTTACGTGAACGCTGGCCACAGCGTCACACTCGAGTACGGCACAGCCAGTCGCGAGCTGGCGGACGGCATCCTGCGATTGCTCGCTGAGCTGCGGATTGTCGCGTCGCTGCGAGTTGGCCGGACCGCCAAGTCCACCTGCGACAACTACTGGATCAGGATCTCGGGGGCAGACCAGGTTGAGTCCATGCTCCATCTCGTCGGCCCTGCCGATGAAAGCGCGATTCGCGACTCGCTCGAAGGCCTGGCCCAGAGGATCGCGCCAACGGGATATCGACGCCGATCCGACGCCGCATGGGTACGCGTGATAGGGATCCGCCGACGCTCGTTCGATGGTGACGTCTTCAGCGTCGAGGTCCCGGAAAGCGAAACCTTTGTCACAACCGGCTCGCTGGTGGTGCACAACTGTTTCCCCAAAGACGTCTCAGCGCTCAAACAGCTCGCCGGCAACACCGGCTACCACTTCCAGCTCCTTACGGCTGTGATCGAGGTCAACGAGCTTCAGAAGCGGCGGGTGATCGGGAAGCTCCAGAAGCACCTGGGCGCGCTGGCGGGGAAGACGATCGCCCTGCTCGGGCTCGCGTTCAAGCCGGACACCGACGACATGCGAGAGGCCTCGAGCCTCGTGCTCGCCGCGCGGCTACAGGGCGAGGGAGCGACCGTTCGGGGCTACGACCCGGTGGCGCGGAAGCCCGCCGAGAAGCTACTGCCGAGCGTCCAGCTGGCCGCGTCGGCTGAGGATGCGCTGGAGGGTGCCGACGCGGCGGTGATCGTCACGGAGTGGCCGGAGTTCGCCGAGCTCGACTGGTCCTCGCTCCGCGACCGGATGGCGACCCCCATCGTCGTCGACGGCCGCAACTTCCTGGACCCGCAGGCGCTACGCGAGGCAGGGTTCGCGTACGAGGGGATCGGGCTTGCGAGCGGTGACTCCCAGGCAGCGGAGTCCGCCGAGGCCCGGGCGGCCGAACCGCGACGGCGTTGATGCAGGCCCTGATCCTCGCCGGCGGCGAGGGCACGCGCCTTCAGCCGCTTACCCTGACTATGCCGAAGCCGGCGATTCAGCTCGTCGATCGACCCTTCCTTCGGTACATGCTCGATTGGCTCGGGCACTGCGGCGTCGAGGAGGTGATCGTCGCCTCGGGATTCGGTGCGGACGAGCTGCGCGCGGCCCTGGGCGGCGGTGGTGACGGCGGTCCAATGATCTCCTACATCGAGGAGGCCGATCCGCTGGGGACGGGGGGACCGCTGCGGCTGGCCGCGGAGCACGGCGCTCTCGGCGAGCGCTTCCTGGTCTTGAACGGCGATGTCCTGACGGACATCGACCTTGGCGAGCTGATGCGCGCTCACGAGGAGAGTGGAGCCGTCGCGACCCTCGCGCTGTACCCCGTCGACGATCCGAGCGCATACGGATTGGTGCGCCGCGCCGGGGGGCCGCAGGGCCCGGGCGAGACGGCGCAGGCCACGACCGGCGAGGTCCTCGAGTTTCTCGAGAAGCCCGATTCCGGCGACATCGACACCAATGAGATCTCCGCCGGCGCTTACGTGCTGGACCGCCGCGTGCTCGACCTGATCCCGCCGGGGCGGATGGTTTCGATCGAGCGCGAGGTGTTTCCGCGCCTGGTGGGCGATGGGTTATACGGTCACCGTCTTGACGGATACTGGATGGATATCGGCACACCGGAGCGCTACCTCCAGGCAAGCTGGGACATCCTGGAGGAACGCGTCCAAACCGACGCCGGCGCGCGGCTGGACGGCGCCGGGCTGATCGTGGAGAAGGACGGCGGTGTGGATCCGACCGCCACCATTCAGCCCCCCGCGCTCGTCGAGGCCGGTGTGACGGTTGGGGCGGAGGCGTCGATCGGCCCCCGCGCGGTCCTCGCCCGCGGATCGCACCTGGGCGATGGAGCGGTGGTGTCCGGATCCGTGATCTTGCCGGGCTCGCGGATCGGATCCAGGGCGAGCGTCACCGAGTCGATCATCGCTCCCGATGTCCAGATCGGCGAGCGGGCGCGAGTCGGTCCGGGGGCCGTGATCGGCGAGGGCGCGCAAGTCGACGCCGGCGCCGAGCTGGGCGAAGGAGCGACCCTCGCGCCGGGGGAGCTCGTGTCGTGAGTGCGAACGACCACTCCAACCAGCTCGAAGACGTTCTCGCGCTCCCGGACCATCTGAGCGACGCGCTGTGGAGAGTCGAGTCGGCGAGGATCGAGCCGTTCGACGCGCCAGGCGGGCTCGTGGTGTGCGGGATGGGAGGTTCGGCGATCGGCGGCGACCTCGCTGCTGTCGCGTTCGGCAGCCGGCTGACGCGCCCCCTCACGACCGAGCGCGGCTATGAGCTTCCCTTCGCGATGCTGCCCGACCGTGCCGTGCTGTGCTCCAGCTACTCGGGCGACACCGAGGAGACGATCGCCTGTTACGAGGCGGCCGACGCCCTTGGCGCCCGGCGAATCGTGGCGACCACCGGGGGCCAGCTCGCCAAGGGCGCGAGGGCCGACGGAGTACCGGTAATCGGCCTGCCGGCCGGGCTGCAGCCGCGAGCCGCGGTTGGGTACCTGTTCACCGTCGCGGCCGAGGTCGCCGCGTTGACCGGGGCCGCCCCCGGAATCCGAACCGAGATCGACAGCGCGGGCCCGCATCTGCAGCAGGCGAGTGGCGTCCTAGCCGAACGGGCGGAGGAGCTGGCCGAGCACGTCAGCGGGTCGATACCCGTGATCTACGGGGCCGACCTGACCGTGCCCGTCGCCCTGCGCTGGAAGACCCAGATCAACGAGAACGCGAAGCTCCCGGCGTTCACGACCGCGCTTCCCGAGGCCGACCACAACGAGATCGAGGGCTGGAACGGAAGTGAGGAGGCGGGCAGGATGAGCGCGATCTTTCTGGAGGACCGCGACCAGCATCCCAGGGTACGCCAGCGCTTCGAGCTGACCGCGAAGCTGATCGAGCCGACGGCCCGCTCTGTCACGCGCCTGGAGACGGAGGGCGAGAGCCGAACCGGGCGCATGCTTTGGGCGGTCATGCTCGGCGACCTGCTCTCGCTGCAGCTGGCGGCAAAGCGGGGTGTCGACCCATCCTCCATCGACATGCTCGACCGGGTCAAGGACGAGCTTGGCCCCACCTGACCGGGATAGCCCGCTATTCGTCGACGCTCGGCGGCTTGCGCTGCCGCTTCCGCTCGGACCTTCGTTTCTTCGTGTCGAGCCGTTTCTCCCTGGCCGCCCGGCCCGGCTTCGTGGGTCGGCGCCGCTTGGGGACCACCAGGCCGGCGGCCAGCCTCTCGCGCAGTCGCTCCAGGGCGAGCTCGCGGTTTCGCACCTGGCTGCGCGCGTCTTGCGCAACCGCCGTCACTCGCTCGCCGTAGCGCGCACGGAGGCGCTCTCGCTGGGCATCGGTCAGTGTCGCCGACTCGCCGACGTCGAATACGGCCTCCACGCGCGACGCCGTGACGTTCGCGTGCTGACCCCCCGGGCCCGAGGAGCGGCTGGTGCGCAGCTCCACCTCGGCGAGCGGCAAGGCCAGGTCCGCGTTGATCACCATCGGATCCTCCACGTGACCAACCTAGCCATCGCGCGGCACGTATCCTTCCCAACTCGTTCACGACGAAAGGATTGGTTTGGCAACCGCCGAGAAGAGCTACGACATCGCGGACATCGCACTGGCCGACGAGGGCCAGCGACGGATCGAATGGGCGGACCGGCACATGCCCGTGCTGCGAACGATCCGGGAGCGCTTCGAGAAGGAGCGGCCGCTGGACGGCATCACCCTCGGCTGTTGCCTCCACGTGACCACCGAGACGGCCAATCTCGCGCGAACGCTGACCGCGGGCGGGGCGAACGTCGTCCTGTGCGCCTCCAATCCGCTTTCCACCCAGGATGACGTGGCGGCAGCGCTCGTCGACCGGTATGGCGCCGAGGTCTACGCGATCAACGCGGAGGACAACGACTCCTACTACCGGCACATTCATGCCGTCGTGGACAAGGGGCCGCAGATCACGATGGACGACGGCGCCGACGTCGTGGGGGTCCTCCACGGTGAGCGCTCCGACAAGCTGTCGGGGGTGCTCGGGGGCACCGAGGAGACCACCACCGGGGTCATCCGGCTGAAGGCGCTCGAGCGCGAGGGCAAGCTCGGCTATCCGATCATCGCCGTCAACGACGCCAAGACGAAGCACTTCTTCGACAACCGGTACGGGACCGGGCAGTCGACGCTCGACGGCGTGATCCGCGCCACCAACGTCCTCATCGCGGGACTGCGCGTCGTGGTCATCGGCTACGGCTGGTGCGGCCGCGGGGTCGCCATGCGCGCCAAGGGCCACGGCGCCCACGTGATCGTCTGCGAGGTCGACCCGCTGCGCGCGCTGGAGGCGCTCCTGGACGGCTACGAGGTGATGCCGGCCGTCGAGGCGGCGAAGGTGGGTGACGTCTTCATCTCGGTCACCGGGGATCGGGACGCGATCGCGGGCGAGATGTTCAACGTCATGAAGTCGGGCGCGATCGTGTGCAACTCCGGCCACTTCGACGTCGAGATCAACAAGGACGACCTCGACGCGATCACCGAGGAGAAGTACGAGACCCGCCCCTTCGTGGAGGGGCACCGGACGAAGGACGGGCGGGAGATCTTCCTGCTCGCCGACGGCCGGCTCGTGAACCTGGCGGCGGCCGAGGGCCATCCCGCCGCGGTGATGGACATGAGCTTCGCCAACCAGGCGCTGGCGGCCGAGCACGTCGTCCGCGACCACAACTACCTCGAGAAGCGCGTCTATCCCGTGCCGGAGGAGATCGATCGCGAGATCGCGCGGCTGAAGCTCGCCTCGCGAGGCATCGAGATTGACACGCTCACCGAGAAGCAGCAGGAGTACCTGGCCAGCTGGGATCAGGGCACCTAGCCCTGCTCGTCGGATGAGAGCGATGGTGATGGCGGCCGGCCTCGGAACGAGGCTGCGTCCGCTCACCTACGAGGTTCCCAAGCCCATGGTGCCGGTCGTCAACCGGCCGGTGATGGAGCACATCCTCGAGCTCCTTCCTCGCCACGGGTTCAGCGAGGTGATCGCCAACCTCCACTGGTTCCCGGAGACCATCCGCGAGCGGTTCGGCGACGGATCCGCTTTGGGCGTCGACCTCACCTACAGCTACGAGGACGAGCTTCTGGGCACGGCGGGAGGCGTGCGGAACGTCGCCGAGTTCTTCGGGAGCGAATCATTTCTGGTCATGGCGGGCGACGCCCTCACGGACATCGACCTCGCGGCGCTACGCGCGGCCCACGAGTCCAACGGCGGCGTCGCGACGCTCGCGGTGAGGCGGGTCGCGAACGTCAGCGAGTTCGGGGTCGTGATCGCCGGCTCCGACGGACGGGTCCAGGGGTTTCAGGAGAAGCCGGATCCGGCGGAGGCGCTCTCGGATCTCGCCAACTGCATGATCTACGTGCTCGAACCCGAGGTGTTCGATTACTTTCCCGACAAGCCCGTCGTCGATTTCGCGCTCGATGTATTCCCCGCGCTCCTCGAGAACGACGTGCCCTTCCACGTCCACACGATCGACGCCTACTGGAACGACGTCGGATCGCTGCCCGAGTACCTCCAGGGCAACCTCGACGCTCTGGAGGGCACTGTGAAGGTCGAGGCGCGTGGCAGTGTCCTGGAGCCGTCCGGCGGAGACGCGGCCGTGGATACCGGCGAGCCCGGGGTCAACGGACCCGTCCTCGTCGGCGAGAACTGCGAGCTGGGTGCCGAGGCCAGGCTCGACGGACCGCTGGTCATCGGCGACCGTTGTGCGATCGCCCCAGGTGCCCGGGTCAAGCACTCGGTGCTGTTGCCGGGATCGCAGGTGCCGGCGGGAGCGATCGTCGCCGGCGCCATCTACGGGCGAACGCGCGCGGTCGCCTGAGCGGCCCCATGGCGGCGCGCGCGCCCGACGTCGAGCTTCTCTGGTGGGAGGGCTGTCCCAGCACGGACGAGGCCCTGGCGATGCTGCGCGAGGAGATGGCCGCCCTGGGGCTCGACCCCCACGCCATCGACGTGAGGGAGGTCTCGACCGATGCCGACGCGCAACGGGAGGAGTTCGTCGGCTCGCCCACGATCCGCGTGGACGGGCGGGACGTCCAACCGCTGGCTCAGGAGCCGGTGGGGCTGACCTGTCGCGTGTACCGCCTCGCCGACGGGCGGATCTCGCCATTGCCCGATCGGGGAGAGGTACGGCAGACTCTCAGGGACGCGATGAAAGGAGGCGACGACTGATGGCACACGCGACCGCGACCAAGGTGGGAGAGCTCGCACCCCAGCTGGAGCTGCCGGATACCCACGGGACAGTGCACACGCTGCCGATGCCCGAGGAGGCGCCGGCGACCGTGGTCGTCTGGACGTGCAACCACTGCCCCTACGCACTTGCCTGGCACGACCGCATCGTGCGGGCCGCCCATGACTACGAGGGACGTGGCGTTCGCTTCCTGGCGATCAACTCGAACGACGCCCAGCGCTATCCGCACGACTCGCTGGAGGCCATGCGCGAGCGCGTCGAGGCGGAGAGCTGGCCCTTCCCGTACCTGCATGACGAGAGCCAGGAGGCGGCGAGGGCGTGGGCGGCACAGGTGACACCGCACCTCTACGTCCTGGACTCCGGTCTGCGGGTGCGCTACGAGGGCGCTCCGGACGCCGACCACATGGATCCGGACCAGCAGGGTGCCTGGCTTCGAGAGGCGCTCGACGCCGTCCTCGCGGGCCAGGATCCACCGCGACCGGCCACCGACCCGGTCGGGTGCTCGATCAAGTGGAAGGCATGAGCCGATGACCGATCGCAGGCGCCTGGTCCGGGTGCCGGCCTCATCGGCCAACCTCGGTCCCGGCTACGACGCCCTCGCGGCGGCCCTCGACATCCAGCTCGAGCTCGAGGTATCCGAGGTCGGCGCGTTCGAGGTCGATACCGGGGGAGAGGGGCTCCCGACGGGCCGCGACAACCTGTGCGTGCGCGCCTTCGAGCACCTGCACCCGGCCGACGGCCTTCGCTTCGGGATCCGCAGCGACATTCCCGTGGCACGTGGCCTGGGATCGAGCGCGGCCGCGATCGTCGCCGGCCTGCTCGCGGCCGACCACCTTTACGAGCTTGGCCTCGACCCGCCCGACATCTACCGCCACGCCGTCGAGCTGGAGGGGCATCCCGACAACGTGGCCGCTGCGCTGTTCGGGGGCTTTGCCGTCTGCCCGCCCGATCCCAGCGCCGACTCGCCAGCCACCCCGGTGCTGCCCGCTCGCCTCGAGCCTCCGCAGGGGGTCGAGGGCGTGCTGGCGATCCCGGCCGACGAGGTGCCAACCGAGACGGCGCGAGCCGCCCTGCCCGCGGACGTTCCGATGGCCGATGCGGTCGCGAACATCGCGGCCGCATCCCACCTCGTGCTGGGCATCGAGCGATCCGATCTCACCCTGATCTCCCGTGGCCTCAGCGACCGCCTTCACCAGCAGCGCCGCGCCGAGATCTACCCGCGCTCGATCGAGCTGCTCGCCGAGGCGGGCGAGGTGGGCGCGATCGGAGCGACGATCTCGGGCGCGGGCCCCGCGGTCCTGTTCTGGTGCTTCTGGCAGGACACGGGCAAGGTCGTGGACGCGCTCGGCAAGCGGTCCGACGGGGACGTCGAGATC
>Ga0126304_10000035_pt1 | contig 31580 bp, 21 predicted proteins | sample Plot25_FD_92538 | JGI IMG/M metagenome (GOLD analysis project Ga0126304, IMG submission 92538) | Serpentine soil microbial communities from UC McLaughlin Reserve, CA, USA - Plot25 | ecosystem: Environmental > Terrestrial > Soil > Grasslands | place: USA: UC McLaughlin Reserve, Lake County... | reverse complement strand
CGATTTCGAAACCCCAAGCTTCTTGCTTATCCTGGTTAACGTAGTAGCTCTGAAATGTAGAAGGATCAGTGTAGAAAGATATTCCATCGGTAACATCTCTTTTGAAGACTGCTAATCTTACATTATAAAGATTTCTTTGGCTCAGAATATGCACACCGCCTTCATATGTAATTGCTTTTTCAGGCTGAAGGTCCTCCAACGTGTTTCTGTATTCCGAAAATAACTGGTACAACGTCGGAACCCGGTAGGCTGACGATATATTACCAAACAGCTTGAAGTTCTTCTGAATGATATAGGATGGATTGAAGTTGAATACAAAATTGCTGCCGTATGTAGAATGATTATTGAATCTTCCACCTGCTTCGACATTAAGTCCTTGCTTACTCCGGTAAACCACAGCACCATATATCCCTGTTTGATTTTGTTTCGCAGAATCTTTCCCAAGTTTCGATGAATAGCTGTCGCTGTATATCGTACCTCCGAATTCGTACTTGTAAATGCCAAAGGTTTCTATGCTCGTGCCGGAACTCCGATAATCAATCCCTCCAATAAAACTAAGGTCAGGAATCAATGGAAAATGAACATATGCATCCGCAAAATGTTCGGACCCTTCATAATTACCTTTCAGATATCCATCCAGAGGAGTTTCTTTGATCGAACTATCGTTAAAGTAGTCTCTTCGTACGCGATTGTAATTATAGAGAAGATTGACTTTTGTCTTTCCAAACGTCAATTCATTTCGAATACCGGCCTGGAAGTTTTTAAGCTTTTGCGAATAATCTTTATCATCCGAGAAGCCGCCATTGTCCAGGTCCCCATCAAAATTGCTTAGCAATAAATATGGATTGACCCGGATATTTTTTGAAATGGAAATTCCAATGCCTGTCATGAAAGATTTTTGTGTAGCGCCATCTTTGTCAAAACTTCCGGAAACATTCTTATCAGTCGCCTCACTGATCCCATCGGTTTTTGAATAGGTATATCCCGCCTGGTAATCCACTGCACCTGATCGTCCATTGATACTTGCGTTTGCTTTAAACGTGTTATAACTGCCATAGCTCAATAACAAAGAGGGCGAAGCTTTTTTCGTCCCTTTTTTCATAATGATATTAATTACTCCCGCAACTGCATCACTTCCGTACAAAGTAGATTGACTGCCCTTGAGAATTTCAATTCTCTCAATGTTTTCGATTGGTATTGACCTGATGTCAAAGCTGCTCGTTACACCAGAAACGTCGTACACCGGAACACCGTCAATTGCAATGAGTGTGTGCTCGCCTTTGGCGCCGCGCAAAAAAATAGTTTTATCCTTACCCGGGTTGCTATTAGCACCATTGAGATAAAGACCCGCCTGTTCATGTAAAATTTGTGAAAGGTCTTTTCCTCCTGCCCGCTCGAGTTGTTGCCTGCTGATAATGGTGAGAACTTTTCCAGTCTGTAATGTCTTTGTTGGAAACTTGTTGGCTGTGACAGTTACTTCTTCGAGCGGTTTTGTAAAAATGCTGTCATCCTGTGCAAGAAGATAGCCACTGCTAAAGATTACCAGTAGCATGCATGCAAATTGTTTTTTGCTCATTCGTAAAAGTTTAATTGTTTCCCGGAGAAAACAAGGGTTAATGAATGAGCCTTCGGAAAAATGAAAACGATGCTGAATATAAAATGCCTGTGATCCATTTTACATTCTGTGCCTTTCACCCGAAAGCTTGAATGGTTGAAATGTACCTGGCAGGTCTTCTGGCTTGCTCTTCAGTTCGACACCTTCCCATCGTTGATAATGATTCGACAGTGGTATGTAGATCGACTGATGAATTGTGAGTGGTCAGTGGTGAGTGGTCAGTTAGAAAGGCTGATATGATGTTCCGGCCTGGAACTCAAAACTGACAACTCACTACTCACAATCACAGAGCTTACAGCTACGGGGATAGCGCCGGATTTACACCGGACTTCCCTTTTAATCCCGAACATTCGGGAACCAATTACAGCGCAAAAGTATGAGAGTAATAAATGAATTACCAAAATAATTTCTACACCTAATAATTCTAACGTCGTCTCCTTCGTGCTATTCTCTTCGTGTTCTTTGTGAACCCCTAAATGCGCAATCAGAAGGTTCACAAAGAACACAAAGAGAATCAAACAAAGAACACAACGTGATTAATAATTTCCCCTCCCGTCCTCAAAAAGAGTATCTGACATTCACCCCGCCTGTATAATTGATTCCGGGGGCTGCATTGTAGTAGCGGCCTGCCGCTGCGTTGATATCGTTTCCGAGACTGTAAGTTGTGTTGAAAATATTATCGACACTACCGAAGATATCGATGCGGAATGCTTTCGCAAATGTTTTTCTAAAGCCAAGTCGTGCCCCTAATAGATGAAAAGAAGTTGCAAAATCAGTGTTGGCATCATTTAATGGAATAGGATCGCTGTAGTAATAATTAATGTTCGTATACACGCCAATCTTCGATGTGATATCCAATCCGCTCGCCACAACATGTGGCGCGACACTTGGTAATTCCTTACCGGAAAGATCTGTATTGACCTGTTTATAGTCCTCGTAAATGAAATGATGCCAGGTATGACTTATAAATATCCTGATATCAGTTATAGCCGAATTACTCAACTTAACCGGTTGCCATACCACATTTGTTTCAACACCCTTTTGACGTGTAGACCCTGCATTTTCAAAATAATCGGCACCGCTGGCATCACGGCGTTGTGCGATCGTATTTTTCAGTTGAAACAAAAATGCATTCACATCGACAAAAAGTCTATCCTGTAAAAATGATCCACGCACACCCAGTTCATAGTTTGTTCCATCCTCGGCTTCGAGGCTGGTATTTATGATGCTTGTTGAAGGAAGTAATTCAGCGAGCGTAGGCGGAGAAAAGCCCTTGGAGACACTCGTATATACAGCCAGATCATCGCTGAACTTTTTCAATAAACTTATTCTTGGAGCAATTTCATTGCTGTAAGTTTTCTCTTGAAGCAAGGGCGGGACTGTGGAGACCCGACTAAACTCGATCGTTGATTTATTCAGACTGGCGCCGCCAGTAATGATCCATCCACCTTTTAACTCGAGTTCTGCCTGCGCGAAAACAAAATATTGGAGGTTGTCTACTTCGTCATCAGTCTGCAATGAATCGGACTTTCCCTGGTTGTTCCTATAGACTTTTATGTTTGAAAAACCTTTTTGAATTTCCCCGCCTAAAACAATATTGAGTTTGGATTCGTTGATGTCCTGCTGGTACGAAAAAACTGTTCTTCCACCTGTATGTGGCTCATTCCTTTTTTCAAAGTTGCGGATTGCGGGATTTTCAATTTCGGAGAAAGCCCCGTACACGGAGGTTGTGTTTGCGAACTTTGTGCTCAACTGGTAGTGATTGCTGAAACCGGCTAAAAATGTTTTCTGATATATTGCTGCTTTAGCCTGAACCGCGCCTGGGAAGATACCTGCTGCAGGTCTTGCCGCTTTCGGGTTCGCATCAAACTGCGCTTTTGTTAAGCCGCCTGGTGTTTGATAATAAAGATCACCGTATAAGAAGAACACATTTATCTGATCCTTTTCGGTAGCGTTTATTTTTGCTTCATAGGTAAAAACATCTCTTTTCATTTCACTTTGCTCGCGATAGCCATCAGATTTCTGGTGTGTATAGCTTATATTATGCTGGAAGTTGTCATTTCCAAATTGAAGCGATGAATTGATCATCTGGTGACCAAAACTGCCTGTTAGGTAATTGACTGATACGCCCGGCTTCCATACCGTCGGTAAACTTTTTATGAGAACCGCTCCGCCGGTTCCTGCTCCATACAGACTGCTCGCTGGCCCTTTTATCACTTCAACAGAATTGACATTATAAAAGCTCAACTGGTTCAGGTAGGTGTTGCCGCCTGCGTCAGTAAACGGAATATTATTCCAATACACTTTTACATTGCGTACACCAAACGGTGAACGAAGAGAGCTGCCCCTGATATTTAAGCGGTAGCTACCCGGAGAACGTTCTTCCATGCGCACTCCGGCGGTAGTATTCATTGCAGGAAGAATACCTGTATTATTGAATCTTTCAAGACTGGTTTTGTTAATATAGCTCACCGGGGCTGAAATTTCCAGCAGCTTCCGGTTTTGCTCATAACCTCTAACAACAACGGCTTCCAGGACCTGTGACGAATCTTCGGGTTCTGTGGATTGAGATATTGCTTGATTTAGGAATGAACACAAAAACAAAATCAGGAAAAGACGTTTCATGGAATGGAATATATGCACAAATGTAAATCCAAATATTATCTATCTTCCAATTATGAAATCAGGCAAGCTGAATTTATTTGATCTTACGATGATTGTGGTTGGATTAGTGATCGGAATGGGAATTTTCAGGACATCTTCAGACGCGGCAAACGCTGCGATTACTCCTGCTCTATTTTTTCTTGCATGGTTCGTGGGTGGCATGGTAGCTCTGTGCGGAGCATTAACTTACGCTGAAATCGGTTCGAGGTTCCCTGCCACGGGTGGTTATTATAAAGTATTTGCAGAATGTTATCATCCCTCCGTTGCTTTTGCGATTAATTGTATTATACTTATCTCCAATGCTGCTTCCATGTCGGGGGTTGCACTGATTGGCAGTGAATATATCTCCCAGGTGATTTTTCAGCATAATCCTGGTAACACTACTATTGCCCTAATTGCCATGTTGCCAATCATACTTTTCTACCTTGTGAATTTGTTGGGTTTAAGAATGAGCGCGACGGCTCAAAATGTATTAATGGTCATCAAAATCGCGATGCTTGTATTGCTCATCAGTTCAATATTCTTCGTGCCTGCAACCAATCAGGAGGCTGCATCGGCAGCTGTTGCAGATTTCAGCAACATGGATTATGTCAGATCATTTGGTGTGGCCCTCATAGCTGTTTCCTTTACCTATGGCGGTTATCAGCAAACGATCAATTTTGGAGAGGAAGTGAATGAGCCTAAGAAAACAATTCCCAAAGGGATTTTTATTGGAATTATAATCATTATCTCTTTATACCTGGCTGTTAGCTATGCGTATTACAATGCAATTGGTTTTGAACAGCTGAAAACGTCACGTGGAATCGCTTCCATTGTTGTCGAGAAGATGTTTGGGCCGGCGGGAAAAACGGTGGCTTCAATCTTGCTTTTTATTGCTGTATTGGCTTATGTGAATGTTTTGCTACTTAGCAATCCGAGGGTAATGTATGCCATGAGCCGTGACAAAATTCTTCCTGCAGCCTTCAAAAAACGAGATGAAAAACGTGATGTTTTAACAGTTAGTCTAACTGTCTTCGCTGCGATGGGGATCATTGTATTGTTCTTCGCAAACGAGTTTAATCGCATACTTAGCTTTACCATTTTTCTCGATTCGATTGGAATGGCCACTTCCGCGGCGACTATCTTTATATTGCGAAAAAGAACAAGGCATCTGGATGGAAGTGGCATTTACAAAATGAAACTTTATCCTCTCCTTCCTCTTATCTTTATATCTGCCTATATTTTTGTAGGAACTTCCATTGCTTTTGATACGCCAGATCTGGCATTGATAGGCACCGGTGTATTTGCGGCGTTTTTAATTATTTATTTTTTAGTAACCAGGTTTAAAGCTAACAATAATGCATCCGTCTAATGATGTATCCTATATTTTGAACGAGCTCGGGGAACACCGGGATCAGTATTTTAATGCCATTTCTCCGCCGATTATTCAAACAAGCAACTTCGCCTTTAAGAAAGTAGAAGATTTACGGAAAGTATTTGAAGATGAGTATAGCAGCTACCTATACACTAGAGGACTAAATCCTACTGTAGATATTCTTCGAACGAAACTGGCGGCCTTGGATGGCGCCGAGGATTGCCTGGTTTTCAACAGTGGAGCATCGGCGATTTTTGCCTCCGTGTTGTCTAATGTAAAATCAGGGGATCATATTGTATCAGTGAATAAGCCTTATACCTGGGCTCAAAAAATGTTTGACAATATCTTACCCCGCTTTGGCGTAACAACGACTTATATTGACGGAACCAATATTGAAAATTTTGAGAGAAGTATCCTGCCGCACACGAAATTGATCTATCTCGAATCTCCTAACTCATGGGATTATGCGATACAGGATTTGAAAGCAGTGGCTGAACTCGCAAGAGCTGAAAACATTATTACGATCTGCGATAACAGTTATTGCACGCCAATTTACCAAAAACCTATTAGCCTTGGTATCGATATGGTGCTTCAATCCGCTACCAAGTACCTGGGCGGTCATAGCGACGTAGTGGCCGGTGTATTAAGTGGTACGTACGACATGATGAAACGCATCTTTGACAACGAACTACTTAACATGGGCAATGGTATCTCACCATTCAACGCGTGGCTTTTGATAAGAGGTTTGAGAACATTGCCGATACGACTCGAAAGAATTTCATCAACAACACGAGAAATCGTCCGCTATCTTATGCAGCATCCAAAAATCGAGCAGGTATTATTTCCTTTTGACGACTCCTTCAAACAGTTTGAATTAGCAAAGCAGCAAATGCAGGGAGCGTGTGGATTGTTTACGATCGTACTGAAGGCGACCACGATGCAGCAAATTGTTACCTTCTGTGAATCATTGCAACATATGTTAATGGCAGTTAGCTGGGGTGGGCACGAGAGCCTCGTGCTTCCAAAATGCGCTTCTCTTCAACCCGCTGATTTCAACCCTTCCAATGTTGAGCATCGGATGATACGGCTATATATTGGCTTAGAAGATGCGGAATACCTCATTGCAGACATTGACCAGGCCCTGGCTGCTGTATAGTATCGTCACCCTGGTGTTGTTTTGAGCTTGACGTATGATATATCTAAGCTACTCTGTCATCAACGATCATGTTTGAAGGCAGGGCATATGTGACAACCCAATTGCGCATGAACTTAGGCCTTAGAACTCAGAATTTAACCCACTATTTTTCATGTATTGAATATGGTAGTGTAAATTGCCCGAAATCAACAAAGCCGTTTATCAAGTTTAAGGAAATTGCCGCTCAATCCCCATTATTTTTGTTTTATGAGCCACAGAAGAATTCTATTCTTTGTTCTTTGTTTGTCGTCGCTCTTTGCCAGCGCACAGGACAAATGGGATCTGCAACGAAGCGTCGAATATGCGCTGGCGAACAATATCTCAGTGAAGCAGCAGGATGTTCAGGCCCGGTTGGCTGAGCTTATTCACTATCAAAGTAAATTTGGGCGCTTACCTTCTGCCAATATTGGAACTTCTCTCGGCATAAACACGGGTCGTTCCATTGACCGTACGACCAATCTATTTACAACGCAAAGCATCTTTTATACCGGGTTAAACTTTCAAACCAACGTTGATCTCTTTAATTTCTTCAGCAAACAAAATACGATTGCCGGAAACAGGTATGAAGCAGAAGCATCCCAGGCGGCAGTAGCGAAGATAAAAAATGATATTTCTCTGAATGTTGCCGCTGCTTATTTGCAGGCGTTGCTCGCGGTTGAACAGGTCAATATTAGCGAAGTACAGGTTAAACAAACATCTGCGCAATTAACAAACACAAGAAAACTCGTTGACGCCGGCAGTATTCCCGAATTAAATGCGGCAGAATTGGAGGCTCAGCTGGCGAGAGATAGTTCAACATTGATTACTGCACAGGGAAGTGTGATAAGGGCTATATTAACCTTGAAAGCACTGTTGAATGTTGATCCGGGAATGCAATTTGAAATCGCAACGCCGGCCGTCGAACAAATACCTGTTGAACCGATATCTGAATTACAACCGGAACAAGTCTACGAGCTAGCGTTGAGAAATCTTCCCCAGCAGAGAATGAATAATCTTCGGATACAATCGGCTCAAAAGTTTGTTGCCGCTGCGCGGGGAGAAATGTATCCGTCCGTTTCATTAAGTGCAAATCTGCAAACCAACTATTCCAGTCTTAAAAACGTTCCGGATGAATCGAACGCAATATTCCTGGCACGGCCTATCGGCATTGTGAAAGGTAGTGGCGATACAGTTCTTACACAGGGGGTAGATCCGCGTAGCCTGCGTTTTTATGCTTCCACATTCAGTACGCAATTCAGTGATAACGTATATAATGGAGTTGGGGTCAATATCTCAATTCCATTGTTCAACGGTTTAATGGCAAAAACAAGCTGGAAACGCGCAAAATTGAATGTTACGACATATGAGCTACAACGAGATCAGGATAATCTGACTCTCAAGCAAGACATTTATACAGCGTATACGGATGCAATTACCGCCTTTGAGAAATTCAACGCAAGTAAAAAGTCTGTTCAAGCCGCTCAGAAGGCAAGTGATTATGCGCAAAAGAGGTATGACATCGGTCTGCTAAATACGATTGACCTAATCACTAACCAGAATAACCTGTTTCGTGCGAGAATTGAACTTATATCTGCACAATTTGACTATGTTTTTAGATTAAAAGTATTGGAGTTTTATAAAGGACAGGGGATAAAGCTGCGGTAGAGCATGATTTGAAAATTTTAGAATTTTAGAATTTGAAAATTTGAAAAACATGGTGTTCAGGGCTAATAATATTCAAAGGATAATAAATCATTTATGAAAAGAAGGCTTTTATGGATAACCGGTTCCTTGGTTGCCTTAATTATTTTATTGGTCGTTTTAAAAAGCTCCGGTGTTATTGGCAAGGAAGAAGGACTGAAAGTTGCTACGGAAAAAGTCAGCCGGAGAACTATTAGCGAAACCGTAAATGCAAGCGGAAAAGTGTATCCCGAGATAGAAGTAAAGGTGAGCCCCGACGTTTCAGGAGAAATTGTTGAACTGACAGTGTTGGAAGGAGACAGCGTGAGAAAAGGAGCGGTATTGGCGAGAATATATGGAGATATTTATACCTCGCAGCGCGACCAGGCGTCTGCTATCGTTAGTCAGCAGCAGGCTACGGTTGAAAATAATAGGGCACAACTGGAAAGTTTGAAGTCTGCTATGAATCTTGCGCAACGCACCTATAACCGGCAAAAGCAATTGTTAACTGAAAAAGTGATTTCCGCCTCAGAATTTGAGCAGGCTGAAAATGCTCTGGAAACGGCAAAGGCGAACTACAATGCTGCACTTCAGGGAATTCGTAGCGGACAGGCGGGTGTGGAAAGTGCAAGGTCGAGTTTGATGCGTGCAAATAAAGACCTAAGTCGTACAGTAGTCGTCGCTCCAATGGACGGCGTGATATCATTATTGAATGTAAAAAAGGGTGAGCGTGTTGTAGGTAACTCCATGATGGCGGGTACCGAGATGATGCGGATCGCTGATATGAGTAAGATCGAAGTGCGCGTTGATGTTGGAGAAAACGATATCCCAAAAGTACACCTGGGAGATTCGGCTTCTGTTGAAGTGGATGCATATAATAATAGAAAATTTTCGGGAATTGTTACCCAGATTGCAAGCAGCAGTGCAACAACCGGTCAGGTCGCCACAGCCACGAATGATGTTACTAACTATAAGGTGTATATAAGATTGTTGCCCGATTCATACAAGGATCTTATCGATCCTTCAAGGCCCAAAAACTTTCCTTTTCGTCCAGGGATGACCGCAAGCGCGGATATCTTTACTAAAACAAAAACGAACATCCTCGCTGTATCAATAAACGCGGTAACTACGAGGGAAAAAGGAACCGATAACGTTGCGAATTCAGAAAAGGATGGCAAAGAACCTCCGGCAGGAATGCAAGAGACCGAAAAAGCTGGGACGTCGAGTGACCTTGACGAAGTGGTATTCGTATTGCAACCCGATAGCAAAGTGAAACGCGTCAAAGTAAAAACGGATATCCAGGACATTAACTACATAGAGGTGCTGGAAGGTTTGCAGGATAGCACTGAAGTGGTTACTGCGCCCTATAATGTAATTAGCAAAACATTGAAGGATGGAATGAAGGTGAAAGTGGTTCCAAAGGATAAATTATTTGAAACGAAGAATTGAGGAATGCTGAACGTGCAACGCTCAAGGCTGGACGCTGGACGAGCAATGCTCGACGTTGAAAGTTCGATGCGTCAGGGAAGATGATAATCTATTACTTTTTTCATGATCTAAGTGTCATAAATAGGGTTGGAGTTGCGATTCGTTCAATGCTTAGACCTTAACCTTCGCGTTTAGCGTTACGCCCTTCGGCGTTATGCGTTCGGCGCTCAGCCCTTAGCACTAAATTTTAGCTTATGCGATTTGGACTTATCGGCAGCGGCAGTTGGGCTACAGCGTTGGCAAAAATATTAACGGATAACAAGCATCCCATACATTGGTTGGTAAGATCAGAAGAGACCATTCGTCATATCAGGAACAGACATCACAATCCACATTATTTAAGCTCCGTCTTGTTTGATGCATCACTATTACACGTAACAAATAATATAAATGAAGTCGTTAATGGCAGCGACTGCATCGTGATTGCAGTTCCCTCCGCCTATGTCGTTGAAACATTATCGATCCTGGAATCTGATTCCTTATCGGAGAAAATACTTGTCTCGGCTATCAAAGGAATTTTACCGCAAAACAACCTTCTGCTAAATGAATTCCTTCAGGATAAATTTGACGTTGCGTTAGAGAATTATCATACTATAATGGGTCCTTGTCATGCAGAGGAGGTGGCGGCTGAAAAATTATCCTATCTTACTTTTTCCGGAAAGAACATTACCCAGACCGAGTCTATCGCGTCTTGTTTTACCACAGAATATCTAAATACGATCATTAACAATGATGTAATTGGAGTTCAATATGCGGCTATCCTGAAAAACATATATGCTCTCGGAGCCGGGATCGCCCACGGCCTTGAGTACGGTGATAACTTCCTGAGCGTTTTGATTGCAAATTGCGCGGACGAGATGGCTGGTTTCTTAAGAAAGGTGGGCATTGAACATATAGAGGTAGGAGTTCATGAGGAATCAGATCCTCAGACACATAAAAAAAGTCCTAATTACGCAGCGTCAGTGTATTTGGGCGATCTACTCGTCACATGCTATTCGTTATACAGCCGGAACCGTATGTTCGGAAACATGATTGGAAAGGGCTATTCGGTAAAGACAGCACAGCTGGAGATGAACATGGTTGCAGAAGGTTATAATGCCAGCAAATGCATATATTTAATTAATCAAACCGTACGCGCGGATATGCCAATCGGGGAAACACTATATCGGATTCTCTGGCAGAATGTTAAACCCCGTGATGGCTTTTACCAAATCGAGCAAATTCTCGTCTAATAGATTAAAGGACCTACAAATGCCTGTTTCGTTCTTACCATATAGCGGTGTTGCAATTATCTCGATGGTTATTATCCTCTCCATTGGGGAATTGATAAAGTACGTCAAAAACCGGCAGCACAAGCATCATCCCTGATCTCCGCTTCTTCGAAAAACAGACCCGCCGCGATACCATCGGCATAAAGTTTCCCCTGATTGGTTAAAATAAGACTGTTTTCAGTTGTCGTAAGAAGATTTTGTTGTTGATACCGCGCACTCTTCTTTTTTAGCAACTCAACAATCCGATAATCGACTTGCTTCGCCTGTGTATCGAATTGCAAACCCTCTTTCGTCCTTAGGGAAGTCATTATCCACTCATTCAGTTTTTGAGTGGGGGTCAATATCTCCCTTTCGAAAGGAACAATATTTTGTTGAAGAGATTGGATGTAAAGGGCATTATTGGCAATATTCCATTGTCTCGAGTTTCCATCAAAGGAATGCGCCGAGGGTCCCACGCCGAGATACTTCTTTCCTTGCCAATATGAGCTGTTGTGCTTGCTGCGCATTCCCGGCAACGAGTAATTTGAAGTTTCATACTGTTCATATCCAGCTTCTGAAAGCCATTCTATTAATAATAGAAATTGCCTGGCCTGGTCTTCCGTGTTGATCCCATCCAGTTTCTTTTTGTGTATCAGCTTTTCTAGTGGCGTTTTGGGCTCAACTGTTAGGGAATAGCAGGATAGGTGTTTAACGTTGAGAGCAATAGCCTTTTCGACATTATTTTTCCAGTTTGAATCGGGTAAAGTTGGCGTTCCGAAGATCAGGTCAATGGAGATGTTATCAAACCCTGCTTCGTAAGCCAGTTCAATGCTTTCCTGGGCTTGTAATGCATCATGCGCCCGGTTCATCCACCTCAAGTCTTCCTCAAAAAAAGACTGTACCCCTATGCTAAGTCGGTTGATCCCTGCCTGTTTCCAGGCAATCAATTTTTCAAACGAAATGTCGTCGGGATTTGCCTCGAGTGTGATTTCAGCTTCAGCGGCAACTGCATAATTAGAACAGAAGGCTTTTAGAATCTTTATAATCTCATCGGCAGAGAGTAGGGATGGAGTTCCACCGCCAAAATAAATCGTTTCAACGACCTCATTGGTAAGAAAGTTCTTTTGGAGTATTATCTCGTTCAATAAAGCTTGTAAAAACCCGTTCTTTAGCCTTATTGACGTGGAGAAATGGAAATTGCAATAGTGACATGCCTGTTTACAAAATGGGATATGTACATAAATGCCGGCCATTCGGATTCCTGAAATTTATCGAATATTACATGCGAATTGTGGTACGTTAACCATGACAAAGGTAGAAGTATATACTTATTGGAAGAGACTATCACTTTGGCTCGTGGTTCTCATTTTGTCATTGAGCTCCTCAGCGCAATATAAAATGCAGATCGCAGGTGTGGATAAAGACAGTTCATTTATCTATGGAAACCTGGGATTACAAAATGAATTCAAAAACAAGTCCGCCTGCCTTGAATATATCTATAAGATACCAACTCTGCTACGGACAAAAGGCTATCCAAACGCTTCGATTGACAGTATTGCCCAGGATTCATCCAGTGCTGTCGTTCATCTTTACGTAGGTGAAACGTTTCTGGGAGCTAAAATCAAAACCGACTCTGTGGATCAGCAAATTCTTGATGGAATTGGCTGGAATAAAAAGCGATCAGGGAGTTATTCAATGGACTTTAAGCAGTTAGAGTCCTTAAAAATGAGAATCCTTGAATACCTGGAAAATAGCGGCTACCCGTTTGCCCGTGTTGATCTTGACAGCGTGGACCTGACGAACGAAAACTTTTATGGGATCTTAAAAGTGAGCAAAGGCCCCCTTTACAGGATTGACAGCATTAGAAATTTGGGAACGGCTAACATCTCATCAAATTTCTTACAACGTCATCTGAATATCCTCAATGGCAGTATCTATAGAAAGGAGAAACTTCAGGCTGTGAGTAAAAAAATCACCGATCTGCCATTTCTTGTTGAGCAGCAACCATGGAATCTTACTTTGTTGGGTACTGGATCTGTATTGAATATGTACCTGGTTCCAAAAAAGAGCAGCCAGGTAAACGTTCTCGTTGGTTTCTTGCCTTCTAATGAACAGTTAAGTGATAATAAATTGTTGATTACAGGCGAGGCAAACGTCAACTTAAAAAACGCTCTTGGAGGCGGAGAATCAATTGGTTTAAACTGGCAGCAAGTTCAGGTGAAATCACCCCGACTGAATATCTTATTTCAACAGCCCTATCTGTTTAGTTCCCCGTTTGGTGTGAATTTTAATTTTGATCTCTTCAAAAAAGATTCTTCGTACGTAAACATAAATCTAGTGCTGGGTATTCAATATGCTGTTTCTTCGAATTATGTGGCCAGCGTATTCTTTCATCATTTTAGTACGAACCTGCTAACGGTAGATACGTTCGCTGTCAAGAGCACAAAGCGACTGCCACAGGAGGCAGACCTCAGAGCAGTGAGCTTTGGTATAAATCTCGAATGGTTTAATACTGATTACAGACTTAATCCACGGAAAGGCACTGACCTCTACATCAATGCGTCCGCAGGAACGAAAAAAATCCGGAAAAATAATGTGATTGTAGAACTTCACGACCAGTTTGATCCTGGATATGATTATAGCTCGTTGTACGACACTTTCAAGCTCAAATCTTACCAGTTCCGGATTAAATTCTCAGGAGCTCACTACTTCAGGCTAAACAGAACTTCAACTTTGAAAACCTCCCTCTCTGCTGGATGGTTTGAAAGTCCTACAATCTTCCGGAACGAGTTGTTCCAGATCGGTGGATATAAACTGTTGCGAGGCTTCGACGAAGAAAGCATTTTCGCATCGCAATATGGTGTTGGTACTTTAGAATATCGCTACCTGTTAGGTCAAAACTCATTTTTGTTTGCTTTCACGGATATGGGATGGGCCCGAAACCACGCGTTATCGAAGAACATTTCAAATACATTTATTGGCGCTGGACTGGGCATGGCATTTGAAACAAAGGCGGGTATTTTCAATATTTCATTGGCAAATGGCAAAAGGGATGATACAAAGTTTAACTTGCGCCAATCAAAAATTCATATTGGATATGTCAATTACTTCTAGTCGTGTATATGAATTTTCCTTACTCCAAACGCTACCCTATTTTTGTACTTGTAAATAACAGAGGTGAAGAAATTTTTTATCCTATTCCTTTATTTGATTTTTATTTCTCTTCCTTCCAGGCAGCAAACAAGAGTTGATTCAATAGTACAAAGTCAGGATTCATTACGAACCGCCATAAACGATTCTATTAATAAACAGGCCGTCACAATCGATTCTACGGCAGTTACCGGCGCAGATTCGATTGCGAGAGAGGCCGCGGAAAAACAAAAAAGGGCTCGGGTCGAAAAAATTCAACGCGTCATTAAGGACAATCCGGTTTTTATTTTTACCAGGGCACCGGTGGAATCAAATCTTTTTGTTAGAAAAGAGCAGGAAAATGAAGCTTTATTTTATTTTCTTGTTGGGCTGATATTTTATTTTGCATGTATAAGGTTGTTTTTTGGTAAGTATTTAGACAACTTGATCACGCTATTCTTCAGAGTAACGATGCGACAGCAGCAAATCCGGGAACAGCTGTTACAAACTCCGCTCGCTTCTCTTTTGTTGAATATTTTGTTCGTTATTTCCTCCGGCCTTTATCTTGCCCTACTTGCAAGGCATTACAATTTTAATTATTTTGGTGATCTTTGGATTACTTTTCTGTACGCTATTGCTTTTGTTTCAGGTATTTACCTAGGCAAGTACCTGATTCTAAAACTTACCGGATGGGTTTTTAATATCCAGAATGCAACAGATACTTATATTTTTATCGTCTTCCTCGTCAATAAAATGATTGGCATATTTTTGCTGCCTTTCATAGTATTGATGTCGTTTTCGAACGATTTTTTTTTAGCCGTGGTCATCCTGTTATCCTATATAATGCTCTTTTTATTTCTGAGTTATAGGTTCATTAATTCGTTTCGGCCAATCCGGACCGAAATAAAAGTAACCAGATTTCATTTTTTTCTATACCTTTGCGCTTTTGAAATAGCACCCCTATTGTTGATTTACAAGGTGTTATTGGCATATGTGGAAAGAAGTAATTAAATTTGCAATCCATACGTAACAAATATGGTTAAAAACGGGGTTCATACAGATATCAACCTTACGATTAAGAAAATCTTAATCACCCAACCTAAACCGGAAACAGATAAATCGCCATATTTTGAGCTTGCCAAAAAGTTCAATGTCGATTTAGTTTTTCATCCTTTTATCAGGCTGGAAGGAATCCCTGCCAAGGAGTTTCGCAAGCAAAAAATAGAAATTAGCAATTTTACAGCGGTGATCTTCACAAGCCGCAATGCAATTGATCACTTTTTCCGGATTTGCGACGAGATGAAGGTGAGCATTTCCCAGGATACGAAATACTTCTGTATCACTGAGGCCGTGGCGTTATATCTTCAAAAGTTTATTTTATACAGAAAGAGAAAAGTGTTTTATGGTGTTGACAGCACCAATAAATGCATGTTTGATGTAATCAACAAGCACAAGGAGAATGAGAGATTTCTTTATCCGTGTTCCGAAAATCAACAGGATAATGAAATCGTAAATTGGCTAAAAACCCACAATTGCGGATTTGCCACTCCTTTCATGTATCGTACCATCAGTAATGACGTGAAGGACGTTATCAGCCAGAATAATTACGACATTATTTGCTTTTTTACCCCTAGTGGGGTGAAAAGTCTTTTTGATAATTTTCCAGCGTTTAACCAGAATGGAACCCGTATCGGCGCATTTGGAAATAATACCTCAAAGGCCGTTGAACAGGCCGGGCTCACGTTGGATATTGTAGCCCCCCAACCAAAACTTCCCTCAATGGTAGCAGCTTTAGAGCAATACCTTCAAACTATTACCAAAAAAAAGTAGATTTCTAAGCACATCCCCCCTCTTCCTTTCCTAATAGCCGCATCAAAAAAAATTGGTATGCCGGAATTTACCAACAGGTTGAGTAAGGAAACGAGTCCTTATTTATTACAACACGCGCACAATCCAGTGGACTGGTATCCATGGGGAGAAGAGGCCATTGAAAAAGCAAGAACCGAGGATAAACCGATTTTGGTGAGTGTGGGGTATTCGGCTTGTCATTGGTGCCATGTAATGGAAAAGGAAAGTTTTGAAGATGAGGCCACGGCTGCAATTATGAACGAAAACTTTGTCAACATCAAAATTGACCGGGAAGAACGTCCAGATCTTGACCATATTTATATGGATGCCGTTCAGGCAATGACAGGGAGCGGAGGTTGGCCATTGAATGTATTTTTGACCACCGATCTGAAGCCGTTTTATGGCGGGACATATTCTCCGCCTATACGAGCCTACAATCGTCCTTCCTGGAGAGAAATTCTTTTGAGCATTTCGCGCATTTACAGGGAGCAACGAAGCGAGATTATTTCGCAGGCGGAAAATCTTACACAGCATATTTTTCGATCCAACCAATTCGGCCAGGCCGACGTACATAATAATTCAGAGGGGCGATATTCAAAGCAAACCGGTGATCTGATATTTGAAGCTATCATGAGATCGGCCGACAGGATACACGGTGGATTTGGAAAGGCGCCTAAATTTCCTCAAACATTCACTATTCAGTACTTGTTGCATTATTATTATCATACGAACAACGAAGATGCGTTGAGTCAGGCTTGTTTGAGCCTCGACAAAATGATCGCCGGTGGAATATATGATCAGATCGGAGCTGGATTTTCGCGATACTCAACAGACAACGAATGGCTAGTTCCTCACTTTGAGAAGATGTTGTATGATAATGCGCTTTTGATAATTGTTCTGAGTGAAGCTTACCAGTTAACGCGCAAACAAATGTACGAGAAGGCAGTGCGGCAAACAATTGACTTTATCGAGCGCGAAATGACATCACGCGAGGGAGGATTTTATGCCGCCCTGGACGCTGACAGTGAAGGGGTAGAAGGAAAGTTTTATGTGTGGAGCAGGGAGGAGATAGAGGAACAGTTAGGTGAAGAAGCTGAATTGTTTTGCGAATTCTATGGTGTCACAAAAGAAGGCAATTGGGAACATAGCAATATTCTCAATGTGCGCATGTCGGTCAGGGACTTTGCCGGCCAAAAAGGATTGCCTGAGGTCGAAATTTCGGACCGGTTGGATCGCGCTATATTAAAATTGCTGCAAGGACGTAGTGAAAGAGTGCGGCCTGGACTTGATGACAAGATTCTCCTAGGCTGGAATGCATTGATGAACACAGCCTATAGCAAGGCGTATGCTGCGTTTGGTGATGAAAATTATAAACGCAGGGCAGTAGAGAATATGGGCTTTCTGTTGGATCGCTTTCAAAAAACCAATGCCCCCTCATTTTATCACACCTATAAAAACGGACAAGCGAAGTATCCCGCGTTTCTTGATGATTACGCGTTTTTGGTTCAGGCAATGATCCATCTGCAGGAAATTACTTCCGAACCAAAATACCTTCAGCGGGCACGTACCTTATGTGAACATGTCATTGAAAAGTTTGGAGATACGGATTCTGGCTTTTTCTTTTTCACAAACAGTGATCAAACTGACATCCTGGTCCGAAAGAAAGAATTGTTTGATGGAGCTGTGCCATCCGGAAATTCAATAATGGCATGGAATTTATATTATTTAGGAGTTGTGTTCGATTTACCGGCTTGGAAAGAGAGATCAGTAAGAGCCTGCAGTTCTTTGTATGATGTAGTCATGAAATACCCAACATCGTTTGGAGTATGGGCAACTAGCATTTTAGGTCTGTCGTATGGAGTTCCTGAAGTTGCCCTTACCGGACAACACATTCAAAAACTTCTCGATGAATTTTTACGTACTTTCATTCCCTTCCGTATTTTTCAATCCTCGACCATGGAGACTAAAGATTTTCCCTTATTGGCAGGCAAGAAAATTTCAGAAAAACCGTTATTGTTTCTTTGCAAGGATTATTCTTGTCAACAACCTGTAACTGAGGTTAATGCGTTGAACAGGATGCTTGACTATGTGTAGAACTTTAATAATCCTTGAGTACAATATTCTAATTTCCGGTGCCGTTTAGAACTTTGCAGATGTCAAGTATTGCAGTTATCAAAAATAAACTCTAAAATTGTGATGAAGTCGGTAAAACATTATTTTAGCCCAATACCCTTAATTATTATGAAAATGAAAAACTTATCCGCCTTATTAATGCTCATTGTAATGTTAGTTACGATGGGATGTGGCAAATTCAAGAAATCCGCTAAGGGTTTGCCAAACGACGGAATGTTGCATGGAGTAGCTCCAGGCAGTAAACATAATCTGTCGAAGCCTCCTGGAATGGTCTACATTCCACCTGGAACCTTTCACATGGGACCCAGTGATGAGGACGTAAACTTCGCCTACACTGCACGCAATAAACAGATCTCCATCAACGGATTCTGGATGGATGCCACAGAAATTACCAACAATCAATACCGCCAGTTTGTAAATTGGGTACGCGATTCGATCGCAGCTACGCTGATGCAATATGGAAAGGAAGTTGATGGTCAATTTTCCGTTGACTGGAAGAAAGCACAAACTATCAAATGGAACGACAAATCGACTGTTGAAAAGATTGATCAGATGATCCTTTCACCCGAGAACCGTGTATTTGGTAAGAAGGATTTAGATCCTGCCAAACTGGAATTTCATTCTGAGATCTTTAATCTGAAGGAGGCTGCCCGGAGAGAAAATGTCGGCAAGCCTAGGTCGATGTTCATTGACAAGTCAAATATCAAGATCTATCCTGATACGCTTGTGTGGATTCGTGATTTCAGCTATTCTTATAATGAACCAGCAACAAAAAGATATTTTGCACACCCTGCATTTGGGAACTATCCTGTAGTAGGCGTAAGCTGGAAGCAAGCTACTGCTTTTGCAGAGTGGAGAACACATCTTTTAAACTCATATCTTGAAAGCAAAAAAAGAACTACAGAATCAGATTTCCGTTTACCAACAGAAGCTGAGTGGGAATATGCTTCCCGCGGTGGCCGATCACAATCTATGTTCCCCTGGGGTAACTACTACCTGAGAAACAGAAAAGGTTGCTTACTGGCTAACTTCAAACCAGGTCGCGGTAACTATCCTGAAGATGGTGGGTTCTATACTGTTCGTGCCGATGCATACTGGCCTAACGATTTCGGTTTATACTGTATGGCAGGTAACGTAGCAGAATGGACTTCCTCTTTATATTATGAAGGTGCTTATAATTTCCAACATGATATGAACCCGGATATTCGTTTCAACGCTAAGGATTCTGATCCTCCCCGTATGAAGCGTAAAGTAATCCGTGGTGGTAGCTGGAAAGATGTAGGTTATTATCTTCAAACCAGTACTCGTAATTATGAGTACCAGGATACTACCAAATCATATATTGGCTTCCGCACTGTAATTGATTTGCCAGCAACTAACAAGCGTTAAAAATCTGTCATCAACGTAATTTAAAAGTAATATTTCCGTTATTGATTTGATTCATTAACAAGATCAAATTAGCCTTTTATTCTCTTTACCCTTTATCAATCCGTTTCAAAACCATTAAATTTAAAGACATGGCTGTTTCAAAATCTACCGAAAGACTTGTAAACGTTATCGTTTGTATGGGTGCTGCAATTGTAATTTTCGGCGCCTGGCAGAAAATCACCCACCAACCTTGGGCTGATTTCTTCCTCACTGCAGGATTAATCACAGAAGCAATTATATTTACGGTATATGCTTTTCTACCGCCTCCCGGATCAGAGATGCACGCTATTGCCGAGGCATTACCCAAATTGGCAGCCAGTAGTAATTCAGCAAACCCTGCTTTAGCCAAAATGGATAAAATGTTACAGGAAGCTGATATTACTCCAGCCAACCTGAACCGTTTAAGCGATGGTTTTAAGAAGTTGGGTACCTCTGTCGATAGAATAGCTGATGTGTCCGATGTTGTTAAGTCGACTTCAGATTATGCAGCAAAAACAAAAGAAGCTACCTCAGCCTTGGATCAGATGAAAGTAGCTTACCAAGGTGCTACTACTACGATGGGACATTTCAATAATGCTGCTGACAGCACGAAAAAGTTCCACGAACAGGTTCAAGTGCTTACTAAAAATCTGGGTTCATTAAATGCCATTTACGAATTGGAATTGCAGGATACCAATAATCATCTGAAAGCGATGAATAATTTTTATGGTAACCTGGTTACCGCTTCGCAAACTATGCAAGGCAGTGTTGATGACGCAAAACGTGCTCACGAGCAAATTGCTAAATTGGCTGGTAACTTAAGCAACCTGAATACAATTTATGGTAACATGTTAAGCGCTATGCAGGGCCGTCAATAAGCCTTGTCCATATCGTTACCGTTCTAGTCATTGTATGAAAACCATTGTTTAAAAGTATTAACCCAATTCCATGTCATTACCTAAAGAACCCAGGCAGAAGATGATCAACATGATGTATCTGGTGCTAACAGCATTGCTGGCACTGAATGTATCATCCGAGATTCTTAACGCCTTCAGAACTGTAAATACCAGTATCGTCAACGCCAACGGCGTTCTCACTGGTAATAATAATAATAATATCTATTCTTCATTTGCCACTAAGCTCGCAGATGCGAAAACTCGGGAGAAAGCTCAGATCTGGATGCCAAAAGCAGTTCAGGCTCAAAAACTGTCAAAAGAAGTATACGATTATATTGATCAACTGAAACAACAGTTGATGAAGGAAGCTAAGTTTGATCCTAACGGTGATACTACTTCCTGGACAGATAACCTTGATGCTTCAACCAGATTGATGGATAAGCAAGGAAAGGGCGATGAGTTAAGAAAAAAACTTGAGGAACTTAAAAAGAACCTGCTTTCTATTGACCCTGCTATTGGAAAAGAATTTGCAAACAAATTACCGATCGATTTGAGCGTTCCTAAGTCTTCGACGGGAAATAAAAATCCAAGCTGGACTACGAACTATTTCCATATGACACCGGCTATCGCTGCCACTACCATTCTGAGTAAATTCCAGAATGATGTAAAGAGCGCGGAAAACCAGATTGTAACCTATTGCCATTCTCAGGTTGATGCGGTTGCAGTTCGTTTTGACAAATACGGTTTTGTTGGTGGATTAAGCTCCAGCTACCTAATGCCAGGTGAAAAAGTCACCGTATACTCAGGTTTAGGTGCAACAAGCTCCGCTGCTCAACCTAATATCACTATCAATGGAAGACCCGTAAGTTTAAACGCTGACGGTTTAGCTACTGCAGATTTTGACGCTGGTGGTACCGGTAGCCACAATGTAAACGTGGTCATTAAGTATGTTAACCAGGAGGGTCTTACTCAAACAATTAATAAGACGCTTGAATATACTGTAGGTGCTCCTTCCGGAATCGCAGTTTCTGCTGATAAGATGAACGTTCTGTATATCGGTGTAGATAATCCATTAACAATCACTGCAGGTGTGGGAAGTGAAAAAGTGACCGCGTCATTTTCCGGTGGTTCTATTTCCAAAGTAGGTGGAAGCAAATACATCGCAAAACCGAGTAACAATCCGGGAGACCATACGGTAACAGTCCGTGCAGACGGTAAAAGTACTCCGGTTAAATTCAGAGTTAAATACCTGCCTAAACCTAACACTTTTGTGGGCGGAAGCAGGGGTGGTTCTATCTCTGCAGCTACATTCAAAGCACAGGGTGGTATGGTTGCTAGATTGGAAGATTCTGAATTCGATGCGCCATACCGAGTAGTTAGCTACAGGCTTGGTGCAAGTGGAGGAGCATTTCCTGTATACCAGGAGGCTGCGAATGAGAGTAATCGATGGAATGGATCCGCAGCTTCTATCGTTGGAAAAGCAACACCTGGAACTTCCGTTTATTTTGATCAAATCAGGGTGATTGGACCAGACGGCCGTACAGTTGAAGTTGCGCCAATGGTATTCAATCTGAAATAAATTAATAAATAGGGAACAATGAGAAACCGAGTCTTGAAATTAAGTTTGTTGTTGGCAGTTATGGTTGCTCTTACTACAGACGTAGATGCACAGCAGAAAAAACCTGTGCGTGCGAAAAGCAAGAGAGCTACTACAACAAAGACCACCAATAGAAGTAAGAATGGTGGAAATACAACGGCATTAGCTGCTCCTGCAAAGGACACCATTCCTGCCGCGCCGCCGCCACTTGCAGATATTACGATAGAGCCGCCAAAGAAGTCTTTGCGGAACGATAATGCTATTGAGCGTAATCTTGTAAAGGAAAGGACACCATTGGCGTATGAGCATATTCGTGAAGATGATGCTACATACATGCAAAGGGTTTGGAGAGAGATCGACGTAAAAGAAAAGATGAACCTTCCCTTTGTTTATAAGGCAGATGGCGATTATGGCAATCAGCGCTTCATTATGATCTTGTTGAACGCATTAAAAAATGATAGCCTGGTAGCTTTTGATGCAACTGTAGATGATCGCTTTACTACGCCTATTACATTTGTAAAAATATCCGAACAATTGGTGGGCAAACCAAGGATTGATCAGAAGCCTGATTGGGATAAAGACCCGGATGGCTCAAAAGGCATCATGAAAGATACTTTGATTACAGAAATCTTCAATCCTGATCAGGTTGAAAGATACTGGATCAAGGAAGACGTGGTATTCGATAAGGAATCTTCCAGAATGTATACCAGGATACTTGGAATCGCACCGTTAAAGACAGTCTTAAATCCTGATGGTTCTTTCAGGGCTGTTACTCCGATTTTTTGGGTATACTATCCTGATCTTAGACCAATGCTTGCGAAGTATGAGGTTTATAACGCGAAAAATTACGGAGCGAGAATGAGCTGGGAAGAGTTGTTTGAAAGCCGCATGTTTGCAAGCCGGATCATTAAATCAACTATCGCGAATCCGAATGATCTCTTGATTAGCTTGTATGTTAAGGATCCAATTCTTGCCTTACTCGAAGGAGAGAACATTAAAGACAAAATCTTTAACTACGAACAGGATCTTTGGTCATATTAAATCACAATTCAAAATATAGCTGAAGGCATCGTAAATCTACGATGCCTTTTTTGTTTATCATACTTTGAGAAATTCGCAGAATGCTTCATTATCAATCTCATTGCTAGTGACAAACTATATTATTTTTTCGGAAAATACCCGATAAAGGGTATTGTTTTGTGACGGTGTTTTACTATTTTTACAACGGTTTTTCATAGGATATTGGATTTTAAAAACGGGGCTGGATTTCTATCCTGGCCCCTTTTCTTTTTTATCAGCGTTCATATCTTCGGCTACAGCGTTGCCCTGGTCGTGAAAAAAATTCCAGATTATTTTCGCTCGTTGCACTCCTACAACATTACTCAGCTCTGCTTCGCTCAGTGCTTTTATATTTTTAACCGACTTGTGCGTTTTCAGCAATTGATCAGCCGTATTTTTTCCAATTCCTTTTATAGTTTCTAACTCATTAAAAAAGGTTCCCTTGCTTCGCTTATGTCTGTGAAAGGCAATGCCGAATCGATGCACCTCATCTCTGATGCGGCGTATCAGTTTGAGGCTTTCGCTGTTGTATGGTAGTCGCACAGGTTCTTTGTCGCCTGCGAAAAAGATTTCTTCTTCATTCTTGGCCAATCCAATCACGGTCATCTCGCCAATGAGATTCAATGCGCTCAAACTTTCGATGGCTGCATGAAGCTGGCCCTTACCTCCATCTATAATTACAAGTTGCGGAAGTGGTTGTTGCTCCTCCAACAATCGTTTATAACGGCGATGCACCACCTCTCTCATCGTTGCAAAATCATTGATACCTTGAACTGTTTGAACATTAAAATGACGGTAGTCTTTTTTACTCGGCATCCCACCCTTAAAACACACCATAGCTGAAACAGGAAAACTTCCCTGGAAGTTTGAATTATCGAAACATTCAATGTGTGTTGGAAGATCAGGAAGTTGTAGGTCCTGTTGTAGTTGATACAGCACCTTCTTCCTCTCCATGTCGTCCTTTCCTTCAAGCTTTAACATCTTTCGCTTATGGATTTCCTGCAGAAAATAATTGACATTTGTTTCAGAGAGTTCAAGCAACTTTTTTTTGTCGCCGGCTTTTGGTACCGTTAATATTACACCCGGTTCAGGATATTCGATAGGGAAGGGTATGACAATTTCAGAAGCGAGGCTGTTAAAAGAAGATCGAAGCTGAGCAATAGCAAAGGCCAATATATCTTCATCTGCCTCTTCTAAAGGGATCTCTAACCTGGATGTATGTGTTTGAACAATCGTTCCATTCTGGACCATCAGATAGTTTACATATGCTTCATTACCATCCCGGAGCAAAGAGAACACATCGGCGTTTGTGAGCTGCCTGCTAACCACAACCGATTTTGCCTCGTAGTTTTCAAGATGCTCAATTTTTTTTCTGACGATATCGGCCTTTTCAAATTGCAGTTGGGAAGCGTAGGCTTTCATTTCATTTTTAAAATGCTGAATGACGGGCCCAAGATTCCCTTTCAGGATATTTTTTAATTGATCAAGATTCTCGTCATAATTCTGCAGTGTTTGGAAACCTTCGCAGGGACCTTTACAATTGCCCAGGTGATATTCAAGGCAAACTTTGAATTTTCCTTTTTCAATATTTGACTCTGTGAGATTGAGTTTACAAGTTCTTAACTGGATCGTTGCCTTCACAAAGTTTATGAGCTCCCTGACTTTTGCCACAGACGTAAAGGGGCCGAGGTATTGAGAACCATCTTTAATTTTTCGGCGTGTCAAAAATACTCTCGGAAATGGTTCATTTTTTATAACAATATATGGATACGATTTATCATCCTTCAAATCAATATTAAACCTCGGCTGGAATTGTTTAATGAGGGAGTTTTCCAATAAAAAAGCATCCTGCTCTGAATGAACAATGGTAAACTCAATCCTATTTATTCGTTGAACGAGTTCATGGGTCTTATAGTTCGTAAAGCTTTTAGTGAAGTAAGAGCTAACTCTTTTACGAAGGTTCTTTGCTTTACCAACATACAATAGTTCATTGTTCGAATCGTAATATTTATAAATACCAGGCTGAGCCGGTATTGTATGAGCCATATTTTGAAAATCTACCTGCGTCATATTTTTAATCCCACGAGTTCCATACAACCTTCACTTGCTTTGAAATAACTTCTGGTTTTGCGGTTCTTATCTCCGTATTTATTTGAAAATTTTGGCCGGCTTTCCAATATAACTTCTGAATAACTGATGAGTCACCTTTTTCATAACGTTTCTCCATGTAAATGCTCTTTACCTTGTTATATACAACATCCTCCGGTTTGGCAAGAACATCAACTCTTTGTACTTGCGAGTTTTTGTTAATGGCTGAGTAAAGGAAGCTGGAATATTGAGTTGTATTGTCAAAGAAAGAATTCTCAGAGAATTCCTTTTCAAAAGATTCTCTTTCTAATATCGGCGATAGAAATTCCTGGGCGAGTTGATGAAACTCTTCCGACTTTATGTAACCGGAATCGATAGAGCCATTTTGAATAGTATATTTCATTATACCAACAGGAAGAGAATCCACCTGCCCGATCTCGCTTTTAATGTAATCGTGGACCGGAAAATAGGCCTTCACTTTTTCGGCTGAATCAAGTGTTTTTACGGGTATGGATTGATTCTCTATATCATTACATCCGATCAATAGTGCCAAAGTAAAACCCAGCAAAAAATTCTTCATTTGGTAAAATTATGTATTTGGATAAGCTCAAAAAATAGAAAGCCACTGTAATGCACAGTAGCTTTCTATGTGGTTGCATCAGTTGATGCTTAGCGGATAGTCTTGGTTACCCCAATCTTGACACCGTATTCAATCAGATATTCTTTGATCGGGTATTTATCTGTATAGCTCGAAAATAATTGATACCTGATTTGCGGCCCTACCTGCCATTTAAGCCCCGCAGTCTTGTATGACACAAACGTTTCAGCACTTGTGTTCACATTCCATCTTCTGACTAATGAAGGTTCTTTCGTATAATTTTTATAATCGCTGGATATCAGATACGTATTTCTGTTTAACAAATACGTCGGTTGAACGGTACCGGCAACTCCTAATTGCAACTTCTTACTTCCAAGAAGATTAACTTCTACACCCAGAGGCACAGATAATTGGAAGTATTGATTCTGAAGCTCCTGAACAGCATACCCGCCAAAATTTCGTAGCTGCGTTAAATTACTGATAGAGGGAGAGGTTAAGCCGTTGATGCTATTTAATGCGATAGTTGCCCGTTCTGTTGCCGAACTGTAAGCCTGTATTTCATACCGTGAGTAGTTGAATTGCAGTCCACCTTTCAATGCAAGGTTATGACTTAAGCTATACACTACATAGGATCCCAGTTCGAAACCTAAAGCAGGTTTATGATTCACTAATTTATCAACATCTCCTTCGATGCTTAAAGCAATTGGGATATTCCTCGCGCTTGATTGCATGTTTGCATTGTCTTGGCCAGTCAGCTTGCGGTAGTTCATGGTTGGCGCAAACGATATTTGCCAACTGAGGCGCTGCGGCCTAAACGGCGATAGATCATAAACAGCGTACTCCTGCAGCCAGTTTACTTTTCTGTTCTCTTCTTCTTTTGTGATGTCTTCTTCTTTTTGGGTCGGGGGCTGATCGGAAACAAGAGACGGAATCGAAAATGCCGTAAGTGGCTTATCCAGACCAATAACAGGTGACTGTTTTATATTCGGTACGGCAACCGGCAGCGGGGGCATAACCAATATTACATCTGCGTTTTCAGTGACCACCATTGGAGACAATGCCTTATTATTTGACAATGGACTGAGTTGACTGCCAGTATTTTCGATTATTTCTTGCTGTTGGGGTTGATGATCGAGTAGTGAAGACATATCAGCACGACCCCTATTGGAGGTCTCTGGGATTACCTGATCAAAAGGAACAATGTTAGCCTGGTGTTTTTCCGAAACTGTGCTTCGAGCCGGATCAGGGTTTGTAACTTCTTTTGCCGGTGGAGAAACAATCAATTGGTCAATGCCGAAGTAGCTCAAACCGGTCAGCAATAAGGCAAATCCGAACCAATATCTTCTTTTATTTGAATGTAATGAACGTTTGACTCCTTTCCACACTTTATCAGAGGGATACATCCTGTATTGATCAGCCTTCAGTTTGATCAGTTCCTCAAATTCATCAGTGTAAAAGTCACGTTCCATAATCGTTCGGGTTTGTACGGGTTATTTTTTTCATAAGATCGCACTGTGATTATTATCTGCCCGCAGCTATCCTGAACCAACCTGTCTTATCCGAAGGTCTTTGGATAATTTTCTTCCTTACCAGGATATCTTCCAGCATCTGCTTTGCTCTTGTGTACTGCGACCGGCTGGTACTTTCCTCAATATCCAGCATCTCGGCAATTTCCTTATGCGAATAACCCTCGATTGCATACAGGTTTAAGACCGTTCGATAACCTATTGGCAATATCCTTATACACTCCACCACCTGTTTTGCCTGCACGATAGATGGCACCGACTCTTCCCTGATCTGAACACTGGTGGCATGTATCAGATCCACGCTTTCATTGAACCTCTTGTTCTTTTTTAAATGGTTGATGCAGGTATGAACTACGATTCGTCTTATCCAGCCTTCAAATGCTCCTTTATTTTGAAAAGTATGGATTTGTGAAAACACCTTAATAAATCCTTCCTGCAGCATATCCTCTGCATCTTCCCGGTTATGGGCAAACCTGTAACAAACGGATAGCATCTTTGAGCTGTACTTTTGATACAATTCACGTTGAGCTACCGGTTCATTATGTAAACAGCCTTGTAAAATGGCTTCTTCGGTCATATTAACCGTTTGGTGGCCCTGTAATTTAGACAATTTCCAAATGTTATCGCTGCTTCATTCATAAAAAACCTGTCGAATTCTATTAAAACTGTACGCGGATTGATCCGATAAAGTTTCGTCCCGGCGCAGAAAATCCTGACGCAAAATGCCGGTAGTTACGATCCAGGATGTTTTCAATTGCCAGCTGCACCGCAATATTTTTGGAAATTGAGTATTTACCGCGTAGATTAACCGTATACCACGACGGCATTCCATCAGCGGTAGCATATTGTGCATTATCTTCTCCGTCTGCATTGTAATCGTCAAGATGTTTCCATCCGTTGTACATAGCGAACGCTTCGAATTCATAACGCTGCTTATAATATCGTAGGCTTGTTTTTCCAAAAACAGGTGGAATATGGTCCAGGGGTTTGGAATCAACCTGCTCACTAACTATTTTATAAGTTCCATCCTGTTGTTTCTTATATATGTTAGATGTTTCTCCTGCATTTGTTTCAAAGCGACCTTTTGAGAAATTGATTATGCTTTGGAAAGATAAGTTTGGCAGGATGTCGATCGCAACAGACGCGTTTGCGCCATATACATAGGCTTTGTTTCTGTTTTGATTCGCATAAACCCCGCTATTGACGCCATTATATATGATAGAATCCTGGCCGTTGAGTTCGAATGGCGCCTTTACCAGAGCATTCCTCAACCAGGTATAGAATCCATTTACTTCAACTTTTATCTTGCCAGCGACAACTCGCATAAGAGAAAGGTCGACATTATAAGTGTACTCAGGCTTGATATCCGGATTAGGAATTACGACTTGTTTGGCGGCGGTACTTGACTCAAAGATTTTAGCCAGATCATCAATATTAGGAACTCTGAAACCCGAAGAAAACGATACGGCCACCCTGGTCGATTCTTGTGGCAGAAATATCAGACCGAGGTTACCAGTTACCGCGAAATTTTCTTGTTTAATGTCCGTAAAGGGTAAATTGAAAAAAGAATTATCGTCAATAGTCGAGTGAAGGTTTACATACTGTAGCCTGATTCCATCATTCACCACAAACTTTTGATCGTTCGTTTTGAAGATGTGCTGTACATAGAATCCAAAATAATTCATGTTGTTTTCGCCATCAGGGTATCTTGTATCGAGTTTAGTGGATGCACCTGTCAAGGTGTTGGTGCGATTGGCTGTAGACGTGAGATCATTTAACTGGCCGTCAACACCAACACTCAATTCGTGGGTTTTCATCATCTTTCGTGCATCAACTGTGAGTCCCCAAACTTTTATCTGCTCTACGCGGCTGTCCAGGCGGTCGTATCGTTTATAGTCTCTTGTCTGCCTGCTTTCTTCAATGTTCTGGAAGCTCAGGTTTGTTCGTATCTCATCGAAGAAGCCGGTTTTGCCGATTGAAAGCTCATAAGCACCTAATAATCTTTTTTGAGGGCCGTAATACCATTCAGCATAACGTAGCGCTCCATTTCTGATGTCTTGTAAGCGGTCATACCGGGGAACATCATTCGAATTAGAAAATTGAAAGTTTAAGAGGTGCTGTATTTTATCAGACTGCTTAAAAAGTAATTTCTGGGTAATATCCCATTGCTTATATGCAGAATTATATTGTACACGATCATCCGGATTCTTTACGATTGAATCAATTCCATTAATATTTGCAATGTATTCGGTTCGTTTTCCGAAGTCCGGATAATTGTCGGAGTAATGATCTCCCATTTTCATGTTTCCGAAATTGCTGAAGTTATAGGACTGGAGCCAGCCAACTTTTTTCCCTGCAATACTAATATCGGCGTGGTAAGTTTTTTCGTCATTTGCGGAACTGTATCTTGCAAAACCAGTTCCGGTTGCAAGAAAATTTCTATCCGTCGCCAACCGTGGTGATTTGGTACGGAACAGAACAACACCGCCAAGTGCATCACTTCCATATATCGTAGATCCGGGACCGTATAAAACTTCAATACCATCAAGCATATTTTGATCAATGGTAATTACATTCTGTAAATGTCCGGATCGGTAGATAGCATTATTCATCCGAATGCCATCTACTACCAGCAATACTCTACTGGCTTCGAATCCACGTATAACAGGACTACTTCCGCCCTGTTGGCTTTTTTGGACGAACACATTTCCCGTATTCATAAGAAGGTCGCCAGTGTTTTGTGCATTCGTGGCAGCTATCTGGCGTGCAGTGACGATGTCGATTTTCTGGGCTATGTTTTTCTTTTTTTCTACGAATTTGTTGGCAGAAATAACGACTTCATCGAGTTGAATTACTTTCTGCGCAGTGTCATCATTCGTTTGGCCATATATAGAGGTCATGAATAAACAAGCGAATACAGGTATAAAAAAGTATCTCATTTTTCACAGTTGAATTGAATAATATACAATGACTTTCTCCTGGAGGGAAAGTTGTTGAAAAAATAAGTGATATGTATCAGCAATTTTTAGGAGGGGGCGATGGAGGTGTAATACCTGATATTAATAGATTGCCCTTGTGTGTTCGACTGTTCGAACGCGCTAAGTGACTTCCGGGGTGAGAGATAATGTATTCATTACTGGAATGATACCATAGCTGAAAAACAAGTTGTGCAATCGTAAGATTATTTGAAGAGGAGCTTTTGTTCTGATAATCCATCAATTGATCTATATTTTTCTTCAGTAACGATTCCTTTTTATCGAAGAGCCCTCTGAATACAACAGAATCATTTTTAACTCTAGAAGACTTCACATCAAAAAGATGCGAACCGATGACTATTTCTTTTCCTTCTTTATACCATCGTACATTTTTTTTTGCAACAGTGAGTTCCCCGAGATTGGAATGCTCGAGGCGTTCTAACATTTCGTGCCTCACGATTAGTTTCGCGATCTGGAGATACATAAATGCAGAAGTGGGAAGACATATAAATGCTAACAGAAAAAAAGCGATAATATGGTTCTTGGTAAGCAAACGCTTAGTGTATTAAGACTTCTCCAGTCATTTCGAGAGGAATTGGCAGTTGCATTACAGTTAGTATGGTTGGAGCAATATCTGCGAGTTTTCCTGGTTTAATTTTACCCTTCCAATCTTTATCAATGATGAAAAACGGTACAGGATTTAGAGTATGTGCCGTATTCGGCGTTCCGTCTTCATTAATCATATAATCGGCATTTCCATGATCGGCTGTTAGAAAAATAGCATATCCATGGTCGAGTGCAGTGGTTACTACTCGTTGAACACAACTATCAACCGTTTCAACCGCTTTGATGGCAGCTTCCCAGATGCCGGTATGTCCAACCATATCCGCATTGGCATAATTCAGGCAAATAAAATCAGCCGTCTTATTTTCCAGTTCAGGTACGATGGCGTCTGTAAGTTCGTTGGCGCTCATTTCAGGTTTAAGATCATAAGTGGCCACTTTTGGCGAAGCGATCATGATCCGCTTTTCATGCTCAAAAGCGAGCTCCCTTCCACCACTGAAAAAGAATGTAACGTGAGGATACTTTTCGGTTTCTG
>Ga0126304_10000033_pt1 | contig 31630 bp, 27 predicted proteins | sample Plot25_FD_92538 | JGI IMG/M metagenome (GOLD analysis project Ga0126304, IMG submission 92538) | Serpentine soil microbial communities from UC McLaughlin Reserve, CA, USA - Plot25 | ecosystem: Environmental > Terrestrial > Soil > Grasslands | place: USA: UC McLaughlin Reserve, Lake County... | reverse complement strand
TTCACGTTATGCGGATGCCTGTGTGCATGGCGATGACCTATCTTCACTTCAATTCAGGCCCACAGATGCGGCACAAACAGACCAGGTCGTGTTATCCGTGTTTCATCCAACCGATATAGAATTGCAACGTATTGGCAATACATTTACTTTTTCTGCAGCGGTATTTGGCGAAAATTATAAATCAGTAACGAAGGAGATTGCGTTGAACGATGAAGTCTACGCTGGTTTATTTATTTGTTCGCATAGAGATAGCATCATAGAAAAAGCTGTTTTTAGTAACGTTCGCATAATTATACCGGCGGCAAAGGATTTCAGACCTTACAGAGATTATATTGGAAGCCATCTTGAAACGATGGATGTCCAAACCGGTCAAAGAAAAATTCTGTATAGTGCACCCAATTCGTTGCAAGCCCCTAACTGGACATCCGACAACAAATACCTTATCTATAACGCCGAGGGACTGTTGTATAAATATGACTTTGCAAAGGGTTCGACTGACAGCCTGAACACAGGCTTCGCGCGAAGTAATAATAATGATCACGTGCTCTCATTCGACGGAAAAATGCTTGCGATCAGTAATCACATGGGTCCTAAACGCTTCTCAACTATTTTTACTTTACCTGTTACAGGTTCAAACAAGCCCGTACAAATCACTTTAGATACGGCGCATTCATACCTCCACAGCTGGTCTCCCGATGGAAAAAAATTAATATTTACCGGTCAGAGAAAGAATCAATTTGATATCTGGTCGGTTGATATCGCCACCAAAAAAGAGACAGCACTTACAAATACTCCGACGTTGGACGATGGACCCGAATACAGTCCCGACGGTAAATGGATCTATTTCAATTCGACCCGAACAGGAACTATGAAGCTCTGGCGAATGAAACCTGATGGAAGCAACCAGGAACAGGTCACCTTTGATGAGTATAACGATTGGTTTCCCCATTTCTCACCAGACGGAAAATGGATTGTCTACATCTCGTTTCCAAAAGATATAGATCCGAATGATCATCCATTTTATAAAAAAGTCTACCTGCGATTAATGCCTGCAAGCGGCGGTGTTCCTAAAACGATTGCTTACGTGTATGGAGGACAGGGAACTATTAATACGCCGTCATGGTCACCGGATAGCAAGAAGATAGCGTTTGTCAGCAATACGCAGTTGAAATGATATGTACAGTGTTTGATATAAGATGTACAAAGTGGGATACTACGAAGTACGACGGAAAATGTGGGATGTACAATTTACGATGTACGAGGTATTAAATATTAAATATGAACTATGAAAATAGAAAGTACAAAGATGCTTGAGAGATTTGATGTGTCATGTAAAATCTAGCGTGTTATGAGATTTGAGTTTCTGAATTCTGAATTCCTGGTCTTAACTAATAATTACAACTATGAATCGTCGGGATACATTAAAACAATTGCTTTTGGCATCAGGAGGGCTGATAGCCCTACCGTCGTGGGCTCGGGAATGGAATGTAGAAGACCTTGCTCCATATTCTTCATCATTCACAATTGCCGAGCAGGAGATTCTTGCTTCTGTTGCTGATACAATTATTCCAGCTGGTGATTCCATCGGCGCACTGTCAGTGGGCGTGGATAAATTTTTGCAAAAGCTATTTGATCAGTGTTACGATAGCCACGTGCAGGAGAACGTGAAAAGTCAGTTGGTCACATTGGAAAATTCGGCGCAAAAAAGTTTCTCAAAATCATTTTCATCCTGCGATCAAAATCAACGGCTGGAACTACTACTAAAGATCTCAGTCTCCGAAGACAAAAACGAGAAGGATTTCTTTAATCTTGTCAAGTCGGAAACTATTCGGGGATTTAGTACATCTAAAGAAGTAATGTCAAAATACCTGAAATATAAAGTTGCCCCTGGACACTATTACGGTTGTGTTGACGTAAAATCATAACGATGCCAAACCTTTTTGATTCAATTGAAAAAAGAACCTATGATGCAATTGTCATAGGTTCGGGAGCCAGCGGCGGCTGGGCTGCAAAAGAATTATGTGATAAAGGATTAAAAACACTGATCCTCGAAAGAGGCCGCGATGTAAAACACGTCAAAGACTATCCCACGGCTTCGAAGGCTCCCTGGGAACTTGAATTCCGAGGCTCTGTACCAATAGAAAAACGTAAAGACTACCAGTTCGCGAGGTTCCTGAGAGAAGAAACACTGCATTGGATGATTAAGGACGATGAACAACCTTTTATCCAGGAGAAACCTTTTCGCTGGTTTCGCGGTTACCATGTTGGTGGAAAATCGTTACTATGGGCACGTCAGACTCAACGCTGGAGTGATTTCGATTTTGAAGGTCCTGCTAGAGATGGATTCGCCGTTGACTGGCCTATACGTTACAAGGATATTGAACCGTGGTATAGTTATGTGGAAAAATTTGCAGGTATTGCGGGAAATAAAGACGGTCTTCCCGAGTTGCCTGATAGTGAAACTATGCCAGGATTTGAGATGAGTTGTATTGAAAATTATTTCAAGGAAAGCATTAAGAAAAACTACAACGATCGTCACCTTATACAGGCACGTTGCGCGCACCTTACCGATCCTCAACCTATCCATCGCGAACAGGGAAGAGGCCAGTGTATGAATCAAGCTCTTTGCAACAGGGGTTGTATTTATGGCGCTTATTTCAGCAGTAATGCTTCTACATTGCCATGGGCTTTGAAAACAGGTAACCTCACCATTCGTCCACATGCCGTTGTTCATTCAATAATTTATGACGACAAAAAAGGGCGTGCAGCGGGCGTCCGCATCATTGATGGCAATACAAAAGAGATGATTGAATATTATTCAAATATCATTTTTATGAACGCCTCCGCGTTGAACAGTAACGCAATCCTCTTGAATTCGACTTCCCAAAGGTTCCCGAATGGACTGGGAAATGACAATGGTTTGTTAGGAAAATTTGTAGCCTGGCATAATTATCGTGGAAAGGCAAACGCTGAATACGAAGGTTTCAACGATAAGATGACTGATGGACGTAATCCAAGTAATAGTTACATTCCCAGGTTCAGAAATATTCGAAAACAGGAAATGAATTTTTTAAGAGGGTATGCAATCGGTATTGGTGGCGGAAGAGGCGCTGGTTCAGATACGAGTGCAATTGGTGATCAGTTAAGAGAGAATCTTCTTAATCCAAAATTAGGTAACTGGCATGTGAGCAGTTGGATGATGGGAGAATGCGTGCCACTGGAAAAAAATCATGTGAGGTTACATCCGGACTTGAAAGACAAATACGGCATACCGCAGATCATCATATCCTGCGAATGGAGTGAAAATGATGATAAAATGGTAGAAGATTACGTGCAACAATCGAAAGAAATGTTCGAAAAAGCTGGCTTTGTAAATATTCGAGCAGAGGATACAAAAAGCCTGCCCGGATCAGACATTCATGAGATGGGTGGAGTTCGTATGGGTCGTGATCCAAAGACCTCTCTGCTGAACAAATGGAATCAGTTACATCATTGTAAAAACGTATTCGTTACTGATGGTGCATGCATGACATCAACCGGCACGCAAAATCCAACATTGACTTTTATGGCAATTACAGCACGTGCTGCGAACTATGCAATAGATGAACTAAAGAACAAAAATATTTAGTGCAATTGATGCTGCTTTAAAGAAACCCTTCGCGTCTTTGTGTTTGTGGGTCTCCATTGCACAATCAAGACGGCCACAAAGGCACCAGGGCACGAAGAATAAGCCAGGCATGTCGTCTTAAATCAAATACTATTATGAAACAGTGTATCGCCAGAGTTACTATTTTCTTCCTGTTAATTTCAGTTTATGGAGCTACTGTAGCGCAGAACAGTAAACCATTATACAAAGCGGAATTTGGTATTGCTCCGTACACCTTCCGTAAAAGTTTTCAGAACAGCATTCCCGCTACACTTGATACTATCAAAATGATGGGATTCACAGAGATTGAAGGTGGGGGCGGACGAATGGCTCCGGAAGAATTCAAAAAGCTATGTAATGACAGAGGAATTAGTATTCCTGGCACCGGCGCAGGTTACGAACAGGTGGTGAATAATCCCGACTCTGTTATTTACAGAGCAAAAGCTTTGGGCGCTAAATATGTAATGACTGCCTGGATACCGCATAAAACAGGAAGCTTCAATTTTGAAAATGCAAAAAAGGCGGTCGAAGATTTTAATCGTGTCGGAAAGATTTTGAAAGACAATGGTCTTATATTTTGTTATCATGCCCATGGTTATGAATTCTGGCCACATGAAAACGGAACATTACTCGATTATATCATCAACAATACTAATCCTGAATATGTTTCTTTTGAAATGGATGTATTCTGGATACAATTCGGTGGAGGTGATCCTGTACAGCTATTAAAAAAATATGGCAATCGCTGGAAGCTAATTCATTTAAAAGACCTGCGAAAAGGTGCAAAAAAAGATCTCACAGGACTTACAGGTCCCGAGAATAATGTCCCACTGGGTGAAGGTGAGTTAGATATTCCGGGTATCTTAAAAGAAGCAAACAAAATCGGAATTAAGCATTTTTTTATTGAAGACGAAAGTGATTTTGTGATTACGCAGGTGCCAAAAAGCATTGCCTACCTGAAGAGGCTGAAAGAGTAAATCACTTCGTTGCAAACCGTTTAATTGGTACGCTGGATCTCTTCTTCTGAAGCAGTTTTGCGCTGCCGACTATTTTTCAATTGCTGGTTCCCAAAAGAATAAGTTACAGTTAGCATTACAATTCGCGAATCCATCGTGATTCTCACCTGACTTTCAAAATCAGGCACATCTGTCTTTCCGATAAAACGACTTGTGTGGAACACATCCTGCAGACTTAGTTTGGCCCGCCAGTTGCCCTTAAAACTTTTTTGAAGTCCAATATCCATAGCACCAAGCCATGGATTATGTGTGAGTGCATTGACGGATGGCGTACTGATCCTTCCAGAGATTTCTCCTGTCCAACCTTTTCCAAATACAAATGCATGGGCACTATTGATCCTGCCGGAAACTTGTTCAACACGCAGCTGCATGGATTTATAAATGTATTGAAACTGGCTGTATATCCCCATGAAAGTGTTTTGCATCGTCCACCCCTTCATTACTGTAAGCGGAAAACTTACTGTGAGATTATACGCCTGTGAGGTTCCGATATTTTCGGGCATGCGCTGAGTGGTTTTGGAATCGAGGGGTTGAACAACGAAGAATACAAGGTCACTGATATAACTGGCCCCAACGGAAGTAAATAGTTTATTTTTAAAACCATGCCTGAATTCCAGTGAATGGGTAAATTGAGGCGTCAGAAATGGATTCCCACTGCTATATGCGTATGGATCGAGATAACTTCTCGCTGGATTTAGCGCCTGGTAATTCGGGCGATCAATGCGGTAACTGTAAGAGAAATTTAAAGTATGTCTTTTGTTCAGGTTATGTGTGAGGAAAAGGCTTGGGAATAGGTTCAGGTAGTTCTTGATAACCTTATTATTAAAAGTAATTGAGTTCCCTATTGAATGTGTGTTCTCTGCTCTAAGTCCAAACAAAACATCCGTTTTCTGGTTTAACCTTCCCGAGAAACTAATATACCCAGCGTATACTTCCTCTGAGTATTTGAAGTGATTTGACAACGTTGAATCTAGTTTTAGGCTACCATCTGAACCCGTGCTCAATTGCATATCATTATCTGATTTCACATTGCTCGCTTTGATGCCGACATCCATTTTCCATAGTTTCCCTAACGGACGGTTATAGTCTATTCTGAAACTGAATATGTCAATTTTAGTCGGCATATAAGAGAGCAAATTTTGAACCGTAGTCGGAGGTGAGGCAGGGATCAAAGTGTTGGTGGCTAAAACATTGCTAAATTGTCGACGAAATTTTCCCAGGTCAAAGTCGGCTGAGATCTGCCCTTTGCCACTAAATAGTTTCAGTATATTAACGTTGAACAAATGATTCGACTGCACGTTTGACAACGACTTGTCGGTAAGCGTCTCTAAATAAACAGGACCCTGTTCCTGCCTACGGAAGCGCGCTTCAGCAGGGCTGTTTTCCTGTATTTTATTCCAGAAGCCCGTCCAAACAACACCGACCGTTGTATTCTTATTTATAAAATAATCCATCCCTGCTTTTGCATTATGTCCACGGATCTTGAAGCGGATGTAAGAGTCCTGCTCTATGAAGTTCAACTGAGAACCATCCTTCTGTTGTCTGTTAAGGTCGAAATTCCAATAGTTACCGTCCCGGCTGGCACTATAGTTTGTGAAGAAATTAAGCCTGGAAGTACGATGATTAAGTTGGAGCGTTCCCCGTTGACGTCCAAAACGTCCTGTTCCAACATTAACCGAAACAGAACCGTTTGTTCCAATATTATTATTCTTTTTTAGCCGTATATCAATAATTCCAGAATTTCCCGCGGCATCATACTTCGCCGAAGGATTTGTGATCAACTCAATCCTGTCAATATTTTCGCTTGGCATGCTGCGCAACATCGCTACAAGGTCAATCATCGACAAATAAGTCTGTCTCCCGTCAATCTGAACAATCACTCCTTCCTTGCCGCGAAAAACAATCTGCTCGTTTTGACGATCGATGATTATCCCTGGGGCTTTTTCCAATACTTCCAAAGCGGTATTCCCACTTGCTATAATACTATTTGCCACATTCACCACCATACGATCAATTTTCTGCTCAACGAATGGGCGCTTGCCTGTAAGCGTGACTTGATTTAGCTGTCCTACTGTTGCTGCAAGTGTAAGAATTGGGATTTCAATATTAGTCGAGCCGGGACTAACAGTTAGAGGAGAAGATTGCTGTTGATAGCCGACCCTCGAGGCGCTTAAAATGTACGAGCCGGGTATTACCTTTTCGATTTGATAATAACCTTTACTATCAGTGACGGCCGAACGCTGAAGCGTTGAGTCTTTCGCTTTCAATAGCGAGATGTTCACCAGGTCAAGCGGTTTATCAATTCCATGGACAACGCCGGTGACAGTCTGGCTATATATCTTAGGATGGAAAAACAGTAAGAGAATAAGGTATCTGTGTTTCATGTCGCGACCCGGTTGCAGAAATGAAGTATCTAATGTACGTCATTAGCTACGTCAGGCCTATACCATAAACTGGTGAGGCCATGCATACCATCATCTCCGGAAGCGATTGTAAACTATTTTACCTACCACGGTCAATCCAGCACTCACTTTGTTACAATATCGTTAGCAGACATTTTTGAGGACGTATTGCAACCCACATTGCATTACTATGTGAAGCTATGTCTTATCTTGTAATATGCCACTCACATAGAATATCCTAACAAAGAATTTTGCTTTAGAAAGACACTTCTTTAGGTGCAATATTTTTTTCCTGAGGAAGGTTTAAGGTGAATTCTGGCAAAAACATTTGTTTTCCTCCCTGCATCGCTGACTCATGCGCCAGTATACCAACACATGTAATATTTGCCGACTGGCGGGCATTTGGAAAAGGCTGTCCTTCTTCGACCAGGGCACTGATGAATTCATGGACGAGGTGAGGATGTGAGCCGCCATGACCCGCCCCCTGGATAAATGACAAATGCTGTTTGCTATCTGCATCGTATACCCCACCGGTAGTAAACGATCGGATCGACTCAGGAAGCAAATGCGCATAATCAGGAACTTTAACCCGTTCCGGCTTTTCCCCTGTGTGTATGATCGAATCCTCGTGTTCTATCAAAGTCCACTCAAACGTTTTCTTTGAACCGTAAACATCGAAGCTTTCACGGTATTGCCTTGCAGTATCGAATAGTGATCTTGTTACCTCCGCAGCCAAATCCGAATTGCGGAATTTAATATGGCAGGTCTCGATCGCAAATGGAGAATTGTATTTGCTGATAAGATTTTCGGATATTCGTCCCGATCCTAAACACGATACATACTCAGCATCTGCTTTCGCTAGTGCTACCACTGGTCCAACACAATGTGTGGCATAGTGCATCGGCGGTAAGCCTTCCCAATATCCTGGCCACCCCGCCATTTCCTGTTGATGTGAAGCACGCAGAAATTGAAGTTTACCCAACTCGCCCTTTTCGTACATCTCTTTTACAAAAAGAAATTCACGGCTATAGACAACAGTCTCCATCATCATATACGTCAACCCGGTTTCTTTAACTGCTTCAACAATTTGCCTGCATTCTTCAACGGTAGTGGCCATTGGCACAGTGCAGGCAACATGCTTCCCGGCTCTTAATGCTTTGACAGATTGTTCAGCATGACTTTGAATGGGTGTATTGATATGTACAGCGTCTACATTTTTGTCTGCCAGTAACTCATCATAATCAGCATAGCGATGATCGATCCCGAATGCGTCGCCGATTTGATTTAGTTTTTCGGCATTGCGCTGACAAATAGCATACATATTTGCGCGAGGATGACGCTGGTAAATCGGGATGAACTCGGCGCCGAAACCAAGCCCTATGATTGCGACATTCACTTTATTCTTTGCCATAAACATGTGATTTTATGATGTTGGAATCTGTAATTTCTTTTTGTCAACAGCCCACTCTTTTAAAAACTTAAGTCCCTCTAACGCAAATCCATCCTGATCTTTAGCCATCGGGTGCCAGAAACAAACAGCACCAGCCAGTTCCTTGTTATCTGGTGTAAAACTTTCTATAGTCACGGTTCCCTGATAATTGATTTTTTCCAGGCCTGATCTATACGCGTCCCAACGCGTTTGCCCCGTACCAGGCGTGCCACGGTAGTTCTCAGAAACCTGCATATGAACCAACAGATCACCTGCTTTGATAATCGCTTCCTCAACATTCCGTTCTTCGATATTCATGTGAAAGCCATCGAGCATGATTGCTGCGGCCGGATGATTGATGTCTTTTATCAATCGCAGTAAATCATCCACAGTATTGATAAGGTCAGACTCAAACCGATTTAAGGGTTCCAATGCTATTTGTAAACCTCTTGCCTCCGCCATGCTGCAAACCTTCCTCAAATTTTTTACGGCGAAGTCCCATTCGATCTTCCGTTGTTCAGGCGATACCATTCTTGCTTTCCCGACTGCAGAATACATCGGGCCGCCAAAAAAGCTTGTGCTCACTTCCGTACATAAATCAAGGCACGATTCTATATAGGAGAAACAGTTTTTATGTACAGATTCATCTGGATGAGTAAAGTCGCGGGTAGGACCAAATGCACCACAGATATCCGCTTTCAGATTGTGTTGCCTCAATACTTGTTTTACTTCTTTAATATTTATCGACGACGGGTCTTCGACAGCAATTTCAACGATGTCAAAACCCATCTCCGCAATCTTTGGAAATAAGTCATATGCTGATGCTGTTGTGAAAGGAGATGTCCACAACCATGTACTTACACCGAATTTGATATTTAAAGACATGCTCGTCAATTAAAGACTTTATAACTTGGTTCCAGTACCGACTGTTATTCTTTTAACCCACGCTTACTTAGTGACTCTCAAAACACCATTCATGATACGCCAATGACCCGGAAATGTACACACATACGGGTAATCGCCGGGCGTTGCAGGCACTTTAAGCGTCAACGTGTATTTTCCTCCGGGATTTATTAAGGGTGTTGCCTGGATGACTTCAGGCATTTTTGGCACATACTGCATTTTGGCGCCATTCGGATCCTGTGCGAGGCGGTCTGCAGCTGCTCCCACTTTTTCCATTGTTTTTGGTTTCACCAGCACAAGGTTGTGCTGCATGAAATCCGGATTCTGCAATACGATTTGAATCGTTGTGCCGGCTTTGGCCGTAACCAATATCTTATCGTACTTCATCACGTCTTTAACCACCTTAAGTACTATTATTTTATCAACGGCACCAGGCTTTGTGGTGGCAGGAGCAATACCGTCAAGAATTTCCAGTTTCGCATTATTAAGGTTGCTTCGGAGAATAAATGCTGAATCAGGATAATCCGCGATTTTTTCACTTCCTGTTTTTGAATCATTACCCACTCGCAACGGCGTCTCCAATTCTTTCTTAAACAGTCCTGCTGTTTTTGTCGATCCAACTTCCTTGTTGTCGATAAACAACCGCATTCTTCCGTCTTTTTGCAGCCCTGCCTTGAATGAGAACTTAGAAGGCAATGGTGCGGCCGTACTTAACAAAAATGATTTTCCTCCCTGGTTTATTCTAAAATGCATTTTGTCTTCAAACATGTAAACACCATACCCATTTTTTATGTTTCCATGTGCTACCACCATACCGGAATAGGCCACAGGACCCGGGGGGGTCGTTGTAGAAGTGGTCGCTATCCTTTCAATGTCGGCAGAGATAAGTATTTCTTTGCCGGCGACATCAGGACTGATCACTTCCCCCTGCGGTCTGCCGAAAGATCTGCGAAGTGGAAGGCTATTTAGTCTTGAACCAAATGCGAGACGCTGAGCCAATGATGCTTCGATAAGAGCAGGATTGTCGTTCAATCCTTTCTTCTTAAAGGCAACCCTAAAAGTTTCCTGGTTGAGTTTACTTGCGATAGTCAATGCATGCTTCAACCATGTATCGCGTATATTCTCTTCTTTCTCCGCCATGTCAACCAGGACATTTCCAATGGAACCGGAAGGTTTCATGTCGGTCGTAGCCAATACGGCAGCTAATCGAACGCGCATATCCTTATCTTCAAATAAATTTGCCTTTTGCATTGCCTGGAATGTAGCCGTCGTCTTTGGCAACACTTCTATCGCAGCTTTGCGTACGCCGCCTGCAGGATGTGTTAATGCATTTGTTGCCACGGTAAGTGCTTCCTGGTTTGTTCCATTTAGTGCCTTCAGGCCGTGCATGGTCCATAAAGCATGAATTGCGGGAGCATTAATTCCAATCTCATCTACTTTTTCCTTTTGAACGATCTTATATAACGCAGGCAATACCGTCATATCAGCTTTTTCAACGAGCAGTCTTTGAGCGTGTGTACGCCAGAACATATTGTTGTTTGATAACGCATCAATCAGACCTGCAACGTCATCCTTACTTAGTCGAAGATTATTTTTCTGGTTATCTTTTTTATAAGCAATGCGATAGATACGTCCGCGTTCATGATCTCTCAATGGATTAATATATGCATTTCCCTTTCCGTTCTCGGCTTTAAACCGGATGATGCTACCGTTGGAGTGGGGTTATGCTGAATGATGAAATCATACCAGTCGGCTACCCACAGTGCGCCATCAGGTCCAACTTCCGCCTGTACAGGTCCTGCCCATTCATCTGCACTTGCAAGGATATTCCATCCATCTCCATCTTCCTTAAATCCTGAGCCATTTTGTTGCAACACGTTACGATGAATTAACCGGCCGGTAGGTTCTGTTACGAACGCGATGCGGTTCCAATATTCTTTTGGGAAATTTCTGGCGGTGTATAGACTATGTCCCGCCGCGGCAGTGAATCCTCCGTGTACATCAACCTGCCGCAAATTTTTCGTTGCCACGTGCATTGCATAGTGCGCATCGATTTTTTCGATCCCGGTTTCATTGATCTTGACTTTGTCAAAATATCTTCTTGGTAAACCAAGAAATGCGCTGTGGGTATTGTTAGCGGTAGAAATAAAAACATCAAACTCTTCAGAAAATCCAAGTCCCCAGGTATTGTTACTGGTCGCACCCAGGTATTCGAACTTTTTACCATCAGGTGAGAATTTGTAGGCGCCACTACCAAAAGCGAGCGAATCCCTTCCCTTTTTTCCGTTGTAATAGCCTGAATAACCAACCACTCCCCAGATGTTATTATCAAGGCCATAGCGAAGATTCGACGCCTGCGCATGTGTATCGCGCTTACCCCAGCCTGTGAGGATCGTTTGTCTGACGTCGGCTTTATCATCTCCATCGGTATCCTTGAGGAATAAAAATGAGGGAGCCATACTCACAATAATTCCGCCGTTAGAAAAGGTGAAACTCGTTGGAATATTCAGCTTATCTGCGAAGATTGTAATCTTATCTGCCTTTCCATTGCCATCGGTGTCTTCCAGGATCTTGACGCGGTCGTCCCCGATGTCATCGTCTTTTACTTCATTTGGGTAATCAACCGTTTCAACAACCCACAGCCTGCCGCGTTCATCCCAGTTCATGTAAATTGGATTTACAATATCCGGCTCCGCTGCAAATAATTGCAATTCAAAATCGACCGGAATCTGCATCAGGGACATAGATTCGGGCGGTGTCAAAGATTGCTGAACTTTCGGCGCAGGATCACGCCGCTCATAATTCGGAACCGGTCCATCAAAATATTTTGGATCAGCCAATTGAAATGCCTTGAGATTAGCTATCGCCCGATCACCAACCGCCCATAAGATGCCATTGCGGACCAGATGCAAAAAGCCTGGGTTGTAAAAAGTATTATCATCATGACCATAAGCAGTATAAAATACACGTCCCTGTCCATAACTTCTTACCCATGTGTAAGGTTCGCGATGAGATCCTTCCACTCGCTCTGACAAAATTTGAATGTCGTTGCTGATTTTATCGTGCACATAGGTTTCATCCTTCGTTACAAAGCTTCCAATGTCTTTCATTACCGGATGCGTGGCTTGTGTAATTACCGCGGGAAAAGAATCATACTTATGAGTTTTAAATTGGCCACCGATCATTTCAACGACTTCAGGAGAATTGCGAAAACACCAGGAAGCGCAATGCAGTGGAATAAATCCTTTTCCACTTTTAACAAACTTAAGCAGGGCCTGCTCTTGGGAACCGCTGATGCTGTCATGATTTGCGTATAAAATGAGACCGTCATAATGATTCAGATTCTCATCATTTAAATCATCGGGCTGCATAGTGAAGGTTATGTTGATTCCGTCTTTAAAATATTCCTTCGTAAAAATGTCGGCTAATTTTTCAGAATTATGGTGCCTGTTATTCTGATGGCCGAGGAATAAAATTTCGAGTCTACGCGGTGTTTCCTGAAGCTGGTATGTGGAGAAGGCAATAAAAAATACAGCCAGGGAAGTAGTTACAACAAGAGTTAAAAGATTTTTCTGTTGCATGGCAGTCAATTAGATTCGTTAGAATGTCAAAACGAATATCCAGAAAATAGCTAAAGAACCCTATCATGATTTTATCCAAATTTGACTGTATTTTATCATTAAATCTTTTTATTTTAGTATATCGACGACAACTTACACAAGTTTGAAAACCGCACTCCATAAGTCCGCTATACCTCCTTCCCAAATATTTATGATCAAACATTTGGAAGAAAAGCATTTCGATCCAGTGTGGCACGCCCATTCTGAATATCAGCTTTTTGTCGTGTTGCGTGGAACAGGTACACGATTCATTGGTGATAGTATCAAATCATTCAGGCCAAATGAACTGATACTAACCGGACCTCACTTGCCACATGTGTGGCGAAGTGACGATGTGTATTTCGACCGGAATAGTGAATTCAGCACAACCGGAATTGTAATTTATCTAAACGAGAATTTTCTTGGTGATCATATTCTTGAAAAGGAAGAGATGATTCTTCTGAAGAAGCTTTTCATAAAATCGATGAGGGGCCTTGAATTTTATGGTGAGAAAAAAATGCAGGTCATCGACATGATGAAAGAATTGGTTCACCTGCAAGGCATTCCCAGCGTCATTCTTCTGCTTCATCTTCTCGAGATCCTGGCAGGTACCCGAGAATATCATTATATATCAACAAAAGCATATGATGACGCGTTTGACCAACATGAAACGGACCGCCTGAACAAAGTGTATGAATATGCCTTTCAAAATTTTCGAAAAAAAGTTTCGCTGGAAGATCTTGCAGACCTGCTTCATATGACCCCTACTTCGTTTAGCCGCTATTTCACTATGAAAAATAACAAGCCATTTTCGAGGTTTATTTCAGAAATAAGAATTAAGCATGCTTGTAAAATGCTTACTGAAACGGATGAATCAATAGCGCAGATCTGTTACGACTGTGGCTTCAATACGCTGTCGAATTTTAACAAACAATTCAAAGGGATCATGTTGAAGAAACCTACGCAGTACAAAAAACAGTTCATGAGCATTTAACAACATATCTCAGTCTACTCTCGGCCGAAAAATGCGCTTTCAGATCTTATTTGAATAACGTTTTCTTCTGGCACAATTACTGTGACGTTTCAATTTTCACTCATTTAATTTTTTTTTATGGCAGGAGGCGGTGATAACAACAAACAAAGATCTGCAGGACTCGGATCTTCCGACCAAAGCAATCAACCTTTCGTTCCTGATGGAGAAAAACAACTACGCTCGAATCATAGCCGGCATACCGGCGAAGAGTCTGCTTTGGAACAAACTAAATCAATAAAAACAGATAGCGATCGCAACGCCGGAATCATTAAAGAGAAGATAGCGCCGCTTCGTACAAATCATAGGAAATTTAACCTGGTGGTAGACGATGTACCTTATCTTGTAAAGGCTTCTCCTTTTAGTTTCAACGGCGAGCGACGATTCTACGTAAGTGTAAACGACAGTCCCGAACATGTGTTTACCTGGGATTCAGAATTGAAACGTTTAAGAGCCATTGATGATAACGCCGGCGTACTACCAGAGCCGGTGGAAACAGCGATCAGCGATAAGCTGCAATCAAAACAGAAGTGACTTTTTGTTTTTTTGTCACGGATTACACGAATTAAATCTGGGTAATTCGTGTAATCTATAGCAAAAACACAGTCCAGGTAACGAATGTTTATTTGTGATCAAAATAAGGAACATCATCCCGTGCCTCTTTCTCAGCCTGTCTCCAATAGGCTAATGTGACTGTATGACCATCTTGCGTTTTGAGTAGCCGACCAAATATGGCGTTGGTTGGATTGAACATAACATCCGTAACGCCGATCGTAAAGGTTTCCTCGGGCTGAGGTTCGGTTACAAGTAAGGTTTGCTCTCCCGTAGCTGGTGGTGCCTTGCCCGGCGGACTTGGAATCACGACAACAGTAAATTGGTTATGCTCAAGCAAAGACTTGAGAAACTCGGTTCTTTCTTTTGACGCATTCTTTTCCACAATCGCGCACTTGATACCATTTAGCTCTTCAAATAAATGGTTTTGGTTGATAGGCATAATATGAAATTTAAAAACCTAGACTTAATGCAGAGATATAATCATATATCCAACCGACGAAACCGGTTACGATGATACCTATTGCACACAACAACATGCCCATTTTTGGCAACGCCGGCACTTTTAAATGTTCTATCGGACTTTCGTTAGCCTCCATAAAGATGGCTTTGACAACCCCGAGATAATAGTACAATGCAATAATCATGTTAAGCGCAGCTATCACGATCAACGCATAATTTCCCCTACCCGCCCCTGCCATTAGTAAAAAGAATTTGCCAAAGAATCCTGCAGTCGGAGGGATACCTGCCAGGGAAAACAAAGCAATAGTAAGCACCCACGACAACATAGGATTGGTAGCATATAACCCTTTGTAATCCTCGATGGTCTCCCTGCCTGTCAAGGCACTGATGAAAGAGACTACGCCAAACGCGCCAAGATTTGAAAAAACATAAATCAGCAAAAAGTAAACTACAGATGCTGATCCAGCCTGGGAACTTCCTGATATCCCAACTAGAATAAAACCAACTTGTGAAATGGACGAGAAAGCAAGCAAACGTTTCAGATTGTTTTGCCGGATCGCAAACAGGTTACCGATGACCATTGTCAGTATCGACAAGATAAACAACATATTGTACCAATGGCCCGCGAGTGGCTTGAAAACAATATACAGCACTGGAACAAGGACAAAGAAAATGGCCGCTTTTGAAACGACTGATAAATATGATGTGACTGCCACGGGCGAGCCTTCATATACATCGGCAGTCCACAAATGAAATGGAACAACAGAAATTTTAAAAGCGAACCCGGACAACAAAAGAATGAACGCGAATAGCTGGAGCGAAGTTCCAGTTAACATATGACCGATTACGTCAAAGTCGAGTGATCCTGTGGTGCCGTAAACAAGTGATATTCCAAACAGCAACAGACCTGATGAAAAAGCAGAAGAGATGATAAATTTAAAAGCAGCTTCCGAAGATTGTCTTTTAGCCAAATCAAAATTCGCGATCGCAGCCAACGGTATTGTTGACAGTTCAAGTCCCAGGTAAAATATTAATAAGTTCCCACCGGAGATCATAAAAAACATTCCCAACAAGGTGGATAATACCAAGACGTAGAATTCAATTATATGCTTATGCGACTTTAACCAATTGTAAGATTGAAGGGAAATAATAAGAGTCGCTAGATTGAGCATGTTCTTTTCAAGATTGATCAATCTATTGGTCGTGAACATTTCATTGAATAAGGAGCCCTCGAAATTTGAAACAAAACCGGCGACAAAATTGGCCAGCAGTAGCACGTTCGCCAGCATGAGAATTCTATCGATCTTCCATTCAGCAGCACCCACTTTAATGATCAGGAGGATCAAAATTATGAAACACACAATCAGTTCCTGTTTCAATAAAGCCAAAATATCATTCCACATAAGGAGTGTAGGTTATATCGTAATGGCGCTTTGTATATGTTTAATAATCGTATCGGTTCCTGACACAAGCAGTTCACTCAGCCAAAGCGGAGCAACACCGATCGCCAGGATGCCGACAATCAATATTCCTGCGGCAAATTTCTCATTCCACGCTGCATCGGTAAGCTGGTTATAGGCTGCATGCTTGAAAGGTCCCATAATCGTTTGTCCAACCGCACGAAGAATATAAACTGTTGTTACGAGAATAGATGTACAAGCCAGTATTGTGGCTATCCGGTACATGGTGTCGGTATTTTCCCAGGATCCGATGAATATTGTCATCTCGGCTACGAACCCACTTGTACCGGGCAGTCCGAGAGAACACAAGCCGGCGATAACAAATACGGTAGAAATAAATGGGATTACTTTCAATAGTCCACCCAGTTGTGCTACCATTCGTGTATGTGTACGGTTATAGATCATTCCAATCGCGGCGAAGAAAAGAGCTGTCATCAAACCATGCGATACCATTTGCATAATTGCGCCGGTGATTGCGGTTTGTGTTAACATTCCAATCCCCAACAATACAAATCCGCAATGGCTAATAGATGAATAGGCATTGATATATTTCAGGTCCTTCTGCATTAGCGTGGCAAACGCACCGTACACAATCGCGATCGTTGCCAGTAAGATGATTGCCCCGGAATATTCATGAGCTGCTTCAGGCATCAAAAAAGTTGCTACCCGCAGGCATCCATATCCACCCAGTTTCATCGAAATTCCAGCCAGGAACATAGACGCAGCAGTTGGAGCCGAGGAGTGGCCGTCGGGTACCCATGTGTGAAAAGGAAACAACGCAGAAAATATTCCAAAACCAATAAACAAAAAAGGAAAGAAGATTTTTTGTACTTCAACAGGAATATTCATTTCTGAGATCTGTATAATATCCCAACTATAAAAACCGTTTCCGGCATCCGTATTAAAATATAGGCCCAATAAACCCACAAAGACTAAAGCGGAACCACCCATCAGCATTAAGACTAATTTCAAAGCGCTGTATTCCTTTTTACCGCTTCCCCATATCCCGATCAGGAAAAATTTGGGAATTACGGATATCTCAAGAAAGAAGAAAAGTGTAAAAAGATCCAGCGAAATGAAAAAGCCGTACGCGCCAAGGCTCAATAGAATCAGGAGGAAAAAAAATTCCTTGCTCATCCGATCAACTGTCCACGATACCAGCACTCCCGCAACTACAACGAAAGAAGTCAGCAATATCATCGCAATTGATATCCCATCAACGCCGGTATGATAATTTATGTTTAACGGGCCAAACCATTTGTAACTAGACTCAAATAACATCATCGCGTTATTGCCCCCTCCGCGTTCTTCCCAATAAAACACCAGGAGAGCAACTGCCAACACCATCTGTACCAAGGAACCGATTAACGATACCGCACGCACCTGCCTCAGCCCATTACAAAATAAAACTGTAATAGCTGTAATTAATGGAACAAGTACCAGTAGTGAGAGGTTCATAGGTGAGTTGTCTGTAGTGAGCTGTCAGTGGTGAAGAGTGAGTGGTTAATGGTCAATGGTGAAGCGTGAATGAGAAGCGTCAGATGATGCATGTTCAATTTTTTTAAGTTTGCGGCTTGCGAGTCATACAGAACTCAGAACTCAGAAGCCAGTATCCAAAAGCGTATCTAGAATCCAATTCACCGTCCACCATTGACCATTCACCACTCACAACTGACAACTCACCACTTACTCCCTTAACAAATAGATAAAGATCACCGCCAGCCCTGCAACACCGGCGAAAAAATACAGTGTATAATTCTGGATCTTTCCGGATTGAAATCCTTTGATCAGGTTTGCAAATTTGCCAGTGGCTACTGCGAGCATGTTCATAAACCCATCGACTATATTTTTATCGATCCATGCAGCAGGTCTACCTACGAAATTGAAAATAACCTTCTTCGTGATAAATAGATATATCTCATCTATATAAAATTTTCTGTAAGCAGCGCCATACAATCGTCCAAGTGATGAAGCTATTTTTTCTGGTCTTTCATTCTTTTTCTTATAAAGAAACGAAGCCAGCAAAATTCCCCCAAGAGCCAAGACCACTGGAGCAATCGAGAATCCAATATTAAAATGACTCTCTAATGGTGTTCTGTCAGTCGTCACCAGTTTGGAAAAGGGAACAAATCCAGTAAGTAATGTTGCAATAGCAAGAACAATCAGGGGGAATTTCATACTACCTGTTCCCTCGTGGGCGTGATGTTTTAATTGATTTTCTCCGGACCAAAATACCGAGAAATACAGCCGGAACATATAGAAAGCAGTCAAGCCTGATGTAATCAGGCCAATAACATATATAACTTTATTTGATTGAAAAGCTGCAAGGAGTATTTCTTCTTTACTAAAAAATCCGGAAAAAGGAGGAATGCCCGAAATTGCTAAACAACCGATCAGAAAGCATATATGCGTAACCGGCATCAGTTTTCTTAAGCCTCCCATATCTTTCATCTCGTTACTATGTACAAGATGTATCACGGCTCCGGCGCAAAGGAAGAGCAATGATTTAAAGAATGCATGTGTGAAGAGATGGAACATCGAGGCTGAATACCCCAGGCCATCTTCTCCATCATATCCTGAAATGCCTAACGCAAACATCATATAGCCTATCTGTGACATAGTCGAGTACGCGAGAACGCGTTTTATATCAGTTTGTGTACAGGCGATAACGGCAGCAAGCAAGGCGGAGAATGCTCCGACATACATCACCACTTCCAGGGCCGCTGGACCTGATATCGCAAAGATTGGAAATAGCCTTGCTACAAGATACACACCAGCCACAACCATCGTTGCAGCATGAATCAATGCCGAGACAGGTGTGGGACCCTCCATGGCATCTGGCAGCCAGATATGCAAGGGAAACATCGCAGACTTACCTGCTCCACCCATGAATATTAACGTTAGTGCCCATGTTAGAAAAGAAATTCCGAGGAAGGAAGCAGTCGTGATACTCGACAACTGGGGCGATTGAGTCGTAAGCCGTTCAATCAGGGTTGGGAAGTCAAGCGTCTCGCCATGAAACGCGAGGATTAGAATGCCTATCAAAAATCCAATATCGGCAAGCCTGGTGACAATAAACGCTTTTTTTGACGCTGCAACTGCGGCAGGTTTGTCGAAGTAATAACCAATCAACAAATAGGACGATACACCAACCAGTTCCCAAAAAATATAAATCTGGAAAATGTTTCCGGAAAGCACAAGACCCAGCATCGAAAAAGTAAACAATGAAAGAAAGGCGTAATAGGTTGCAAATCGTTCCTCACCTTTCATGTACCCCAAACTGAAAATATGCACCATCAGGGATACGAAACTGACAACAATAATCATCATTACGGAGATAGGGTCAAGAATGATGCTCATGTCGATTGAAAGACCGGGGCGGAATTGCAACCACGTATATTTCAAAGCAACAATCTGTTTGTAGGTACTGCCATCCGACCCATCCACAAAGAAATAATTGTATCCGAGATAGAGGGAAAGTAAAGTGGAAATCAGCAATGTAGCAGTTGCGATAACTCCTGATGTTTCTCTAAAATATTTCCTGCCCCATATACCTAACAGGACGAAAGTTGCCAATGGCAGGAGCGGGATCAATACTAGGTAAGCAGTGTTAGGCATTTGGTTGTTGAGTTATCTGACGAATGTCTATAACTGTTTAATTCAAGTGGCCCCCAGGGAGTCGCTAAAATTGGCCTGTTCTTCTACAAATACGTTGCCCTTACAGAGCCAGTGATTGCGAAGACAGCTTCAGAACTTCATTTCTTCCGCGTCTTTCACATCTATGGACTGATGGGTTCTATAAAGGTTAATGATGATCGCAATCGCTACCGCGGCTTCCGCAGCGGCGATTGTGATGATAAAAATCGTAAAGAAGATGCCATCTAGTTTATCCGGGTACAGGTATTTGTTGAAGGCGATAAAGTTTATGTTGACGCTGTTCAATATGAGCTCAACAGACATCAGCATAGTGATCATATTTCGTCTTGTAAATAATCCGAACATCCCGATGAAAAAGAGGGCAGTGCTTACGAACAGGATATGGTTCAGGGGAACTTCGTTCATTTTTCTTCCGGTTTAATTTTCATGGCAATGACAATACAACCGATCATTGCGGCAAGCAATAAAATACTTACCACTTCAAAAGGTAATACATAACCATGCTCCGATGCGCTTAGCATCTGCAATCCGATATTCCTGACACTTACCGCTATCGCCGCATTCGAACCTGGCTTGAAAGCATATGGATAAATTAGAAAATATGTTAGTAAGAACCCAATACAAACTGCAAGTATTGAAAATATCAACCTGGATGCAGACGCTTTCTGCATCACATTACCCGATTGCTGGGTAAGAAAAATGGAAAAGATGATGAGTACGACAATTCCACCCACATATACGATGATCTGTACAGCCGCGATAAATTCCATCTCCAACCAGAAGTACAAGCCAGCAACTCCAATGAGTGAGAATAAAAGCCATATAGCGGAACGAAAGATTTTCCTTGTCGTTACAGCAAGAAGTCCTGCTCCAAGGATGAAAGCTGATATAAGATAGAAAATTATTGCGGAGGCGCTCATTCAATCCCCTCCCTGATTTTAGAGCCAGGCGTATTCAATTTCTTTGTCAGTTTGCTGCGGTCGTACACGCTGTGCTCAAAGTTCTGCGCCATCTTGATCGCATCGGTTGGACAGGCCTCAATGCATAGATTACACATCGTACATAGTTCAAGGTGATATATAAAAGTATCCAATGCCTTTTTCTTTTTTCCTTCCGGGCTGATGTCAAACTTTGTAATAATCTTGATTGTTCCATTAGGACATGCCAGTTCGCAGGCGGTACAACCAGTGCATGCATGTTCATTCTTCTCATCATGAGGCATCACCACTTCACCCCGAAACCGTTCCGGCAGTTTCATCGTCTCGCGATGGTCGGGATAGTTCTGCGTAATGATCTCTTTCCGATGGGTAAAATAATAGCCCGTCATCTTCATCCCCTTAAGAAGGGACCTAACCGCACCAAAAACGTCCGCTATGTATTTTTTTAAAAACACGTTTGCCCGATTTTTAAGACTTTAAATCTGGATCGACATTTTCAAATCTTCAAATCTTCAAATTTTCAAATCCTCAAATTCAAAAGTGCCACCCATTTATTGCCATCAGCGTTATCAATAACAAATTAAACATACTAATTGGAAATAGATATTTCCATTCAAGATTTAATAACTGATCGATTCGCAACCTTGGAAATGTCCACCGGAACCACATAATTAAAAATATAAGAAAAAAAGTTTTTCCAAGGAACCATATCGATGATGGAATATAATCCATCATATGGTTGAATGCTGTCCAGTTACCAATATGGAAAGGCATCCACCCGCCGAAGAATAAGGTGGCGCCAATCGCGCATACAATAAATATGTTTACATACTCCGCAAGAAAAAATAAAGCGAATTTCATTCCGGAATACTCTGTATGAAACCCCGCCGTAAGTTCTGATTCTGCTTCAGCGAGGTCGAACGGTGCACGGTTGGTTTCTGCCGTGACTGCAATAATAAAAATCACAAAAGCGATGAGTGCCGGAATATGCCCCTTGAATATCCACCATCCGTTCTGCTGCGAGGCAATAATATCCGAAATCTGCAGACTCCCGGTTAGTACAACCATTGAAATGATTGAAAGACCCGCGGATAATTCGTAGCTAACGATTTGCGCGCCACTGCGCATAGCGCCGAGTAGAGAATATTTATTATTACTGGCCCAGCCGGCCATGAGTATACCAATGATAGAAACTGAAGATACCGCGGAAACGTACAGTACTCCAATATTAACATCCCACATCTGAAATCCTTTTGCAAAAGCAATAGGCGCTAATATCAGCATGGCAACAGTGAGGACAACGAAAGGAGCCAGGTTAAACAGGAATTTATCTGCGCCGTCAGGGGTCAGCCCTTCTTTCATCGTCAACTTAATGGTATCGGCAAGTGTCTGCAAACTACCTCCCGGTCCTACCCGGTTCGGGCCTCTACGAATTTGCATATATGCCGAAACTTTCCTTTCCATAATCACCAGAACCAGGCCCAGAACTGCAAACAGCCCGATGGCACATAAACCGACAATTACAAATTCCAACAGCAATGCCAGCGTAGGATTGAATGTCGTGTTCAACCAGGAATGAATCGAATTTGTGATGCCTTCTAAGCTCAACTTGATTTGTTTTTGGTGATAGTTCTAAGTTCCAAGTTCTGAGTTTTAAGTTCTGAGTTTTGAAAGCCAGAATATTCTGAATTCCTTTTAATTACTTCTGACTTCGTACGTCGTACATTTAAAATCATACATCACCTGTCAATATCCGGTATTACGAGATCTAACGTTCCCATGATAGCAACCAGGTCTCCAATTTTATGGCCTTTTGCCATATGATATAACGCTGAAAGATTTGAAAATCCGGGTGAGCGGAATTTGATCCTGTATGGCGTTGTTCCTCCTTCGCTCACAATGTATACACCAAATTCGCCACGGGCAGTTTCTACACGCGAATAGAATTCGCCCTTCGGCAACTTCAAAACTGCCTTCGTCTTGGTTTGAAATTCACCGTCGGGGATATTATCAATCAGTTGCTCGACAATCAAAAGCGACTGACGCATTTCCTGCATCCGGACCAGGTATCGCGAGAAACAATCCCCACCAGTTTCAGTGATTTCATTAAATAGTAATTGATCATACACTTCGTATGGGTACAACTTGCGCACATCACAGCTTACTCCGCTTGCTCTTGCAGTTGGTCCCGTGCAACCATATGAGATGGCATCTTCTTTGGAAAGAACTCCGATGTTTTTCATCCTGCTTTGAAAAATGATGTTACCTGTTACGAGGTCATCATACTCGTCAATTTTGGATTTGAAGAAAGATACAAACTCCTTTACACGTGTCTGAAAATTAGGATGAAGGTCAAACATCACACCACCCGGAACGATATAATTCATGGTCAGCCTTGCCCCGCATGTTTCTTCCATGATATCATTAATCGTTTCTCTTTCCCGAAACGCATGGAAGAAAGGTGTCAGTGCGCCAACATCCATTGCCATCGCACCCCACCAAAGCTGGTGTGAAGCGAGACGCGTCAATTCATCCATTAAGACGCGGATCACTTTGGCACGTGGAGTTACTTCAATATTTAACCCTTTTTCTACACATAATGCGCAACCGTGGTTATTGATGTGCGAAGAAAGATAATCCATGCGGCTGGTTACATAAATGAACTGCCGATAGGACAAACTCTCGCACATTTTTTCGATCGAGCGATGAATATATCCAAGATGAGGTTCTACTTTTTTTATCGTTTCTCCGTTCAACGTAATCAGCAAATGAAGAACGCCATGGGTGGAAGGATGCTGTGGTCCTACATTGATCACAAGATCACCCTGTTCTGTTGTGGCTACTTCTTCAAGCATGTGAGTTGTCTTTGAGTCTGGAGTCCGGAGTCGGGAGTCGGGGTTGTGAGCCGTGATCAGTATAATTCGAATACTTCATTATCATAATTCAGGATTAATATATCGTTTTCATCTGATTTTATAAAGTGCACTGCTTCACTCCCGACTCCGGACTCCCGGCTCCACTGACCACATCACAATTTGATCATATTCACTGGATCCTCATAATCTTTCCGAAGGGGCCATCCTTTCCAGTCATCGGTCATAAAGAGTCTTCTGAGGCCGGGATGGTTAATGAACTTTATACCAAGTAAATCATACGCTTCGAGTTCATGAAATTCTGCAGTTCGCCAAACGTCAGAGACTGTTTCAATCTCCGGACTAACATGATCGAGCTTCGATTTCACTACAATGGTATGACGATGAATTGTTGATGTGAGATGATAAACCATCGTGAAATGGGTTTTCCAATCCACACCCGTAACGCAAAACAAGAAGTCAAACTGCAGGTCTGCATCAAACCGAAGCTGTCGCGCAAAGCCTTTCCATGTGGCCGGCTCTACCATCAGAGTTAGCCACTCAGTTCCTTCTTCAAAAGTCGCAACAGGAAGAAGCTCCGTGAATTTTAATTTCAATCCTTCGTTGTTCATGGAACCTTCGTTTTGTCTCCTTATTAGTTTTGTTTTAAGGCTTTAAGGTTTGAGGTTTAAGATTAAAGCTTTAAGGTTAAAGAGGTTGACGCCAGATAGGATAATGATATAGAAGTTGGTAATAGCATTGATGAAGCAGGTCTGGCTTGTAAGTTATTTTTACTTAAACCTTAGACCATAATCCATAAACCTTAACCCATAAACCTCAAACATTAAACCCCACTTCTAATCTGCTCCCTCGTCGCACCGCTCCGAATTTTTTCCTGCAGGCTGATCAATGCGTGGAGCAGTGCCTCCGGGCGGGGTGGACAACCGGCTATATACACATCAACAGGAATCACATGATCAGCGCCTTTCACCACAGAATACGTGTTATAGAAGAAGGGACCACCGCTAGTGGCGCATGCACCCATCGCAATTACATATTTAGGATCGGCCATCTGGTCGTATAACCTTTTCAACACCGGCGCCATTTTATTCACGATAGTCCCGGCAATGATGATGACGTCAGCCTGTCGCGGGCTGGCCCTTGCTACCTCAAACCCAAAACGCGACCAGTCATATTTCGCCGATGCTGTAGACATCATTTCAATTGCACAGCAGCTCGTTCCAAACACTAATGGCCACAGCGAATTTGATCGTGCCCAATTGATGACTTCATCCAGTTTACTGACCACAATTCCGCCCCCCGCCGTAGGATGCACCTCCCCGGGAAAAGGCATAGATTGTTCCGTATTCTGACTTTTCTCACTCATAATGATCACTTCTTAACCTTACAATCCAAAAAACATATCCAATTACTGTCCAGAAATCACAACTCATTGATCAAGCGCCATAACTGTACCGTTTGCTTCTGACTCTCCTACATCCACTTCAGCGCTCCCTTCTTATGCGCATATAGAAAGCCCATGAAAAGAATGAAAAGAAATATAACGATCTCAGCAAGCGCAGTTATTCCAAGATCTCTCACAACAACAGCCCATGGATACAAAAAGATCAGTTCGACATCGAAAATCAGGAATACAAGTGCAAATAGATAATAACCAACATTAAATTGATTCCAGGACCCGCCTTCAGATGGAATCCCACATTCATACGCCTGACCCTTCTGCGGATTTTTCGTTCCTTTTACAAAGATTTTGGCAATCGCAATTCCTCCCGCGGCAAACGCGATTCCTGCAAACATCAAAACAATTAACGATGAACTGCCCATAGTGATACCGTCAGTTTTCTTTTTACAATTTACAAGTAAAATCCAAAGCGAGAAGCATTTTTCTCGAGCCGAGTTGGTCGGGAGTCAGCCCCACACAATTGAAAGGTTCCAATGACACATGATTCAATCTCGGAAACCTGTACTTACTTTCAGACATCGATTCCTGACTCCTGACTCCCGACTGAATTTCTATCCTGCCAAAAAAATCAACCCTTAACTACGTTTCCTTTGTGAAAATTACTATCTTCAGAAGCTATTTGTTTCTGCCTTCATCCTATCGAACCATCACTACCCGCTTTGATTATGTTTCTTGGAATATTGATCATATAACCCACTAAACTCTTCGAGTTCGATATCCGGCATAACAGCTAATGACGTTTTTCACCACATCTTTAAATAAACTGGTATGGCAACCGTAAAATTTACTATCGAGCTATCCGTTGACCACAGTCAGGTGGATACCTTCAAAAGATTAGCGAAAGAGATGAATTCAATAGTGCGATCCAATGAGCCGCAAACCATCCAATGCCAATGGTTCTTTCATGAAGGAGATGATAAATGGTACCTCACTGAAACATTTGCCAGTTCCGACGCGTTCCTGACGCACCTTGAAGATGCAGGTCCTAAACTTGAAGAAATCCTTGAGATAGCTGAAGTAAGTCGCTTCGAGGTATTCGGCGAATTATCGCATGCTGCCAAAGCAGTGATAGCCACCTTCGGCGTAAAGTACTTCACTTTTTGGGATGGAGTCAACCGGGAAGCCATACCGGCCTGATATCTTCTTCCATCATACGCTGAACTTCTATTTTGTTGTCGACCAATCCCTTTGTTCGATCCGGTAATCATGCATACCGACTGTAGCGCGTAAACAATTCTGCACATCCTTACCAGTTCCACAAGTCGGGTAATCCCATACATCCGACTCCTGACTTATGACTCCTGACTCCTGACTTATGACTCCCGACTGATTCTTATTTAGTATGTCTGTAAACTTCTTTCTTTTTACAAATCATCACTTGTTATATTTTTGCTTAAAGCAAATTATCAGAGACAGATGTTAACGGCGTTCAACTTCCTGGTACGATATAAACACGCCATATTATATGGTGCTTCTCTTGCTTTGTTAATGTTTCTCCTGAAATGGCTTCAACTTCGTTTGGTTATATTGAATCACGCTTTTGAAATCTATATTGCAGCTATAGCACTTATTTTTACCGGCCTGGGGATTTGGCTGGCTCTGAAGCTGGCCAAACCGAAAATAAAGACTGTCGTAATAGAAAAAGAGGTTTATCGGGAAAGGAACGGCGATTTTGTCTTGAACCAGAAGGCGCTCGATAAATTAGGGCTTAGCAAACGCGAACTGGAAGTGTTACAATTAATGGCCGAGGGATTAAGTAACCAGGAGATTGCTTCGCGGTTATTTCTTTCTTTGAACACAATCAAAACTCATTCATCGAGGCTTTTTGAAAAAATGGATGTTGAGCGCCGGACGCAGGCAATTGACAGCGCCAAAAAATTGGGCATCCTCCCCTGAATTCACTCCCTCTTTAGTACTAATTCTATCTACCTCGGGCAAAATCACTCTAAAGTATGAATGCTTCAAGCCTTTTGCTCCGCATTTTTGCCGTACAAACTTTACGCAATGAGAAAAAATGTACTGGTGTTCGGATTGATATCCGGACTCATTATTACAGGAATGATGTTATACTCGGCCGCAAAAATTTACAACAGTAAAGAGTTCCAAGGGAACGACGTCATCGGCTATGCTGCCATGATCGCGGCCTTTTCTTTCATTTTTGTCGGAATCAAAAATTTTAGGGACCGCTACAATAATGGCATTATCAGTTTCGGAAAGGCATTCAAAATTGGCTTATTTATTACATTAGTGGCTTCGACGATCTATGTTGTAGTATGGTTGATTGATTATTATCTTTTTGTTCCAGACTTCATTGATAAATACGCCACCTGTGTCATCAATGAAGCAAAATCCGATGGCGCAACTCAAGTAGAATTGAACAATAAAGCCACCGAAATGGCAAAATTCAAGGAGTTGTATAAAAACCCGTTGTTTGTGATATTAATTACTTATTCAGAAGTTTTTCCGGTGGGATTGGTTGTTTCTGTTATCAGTGCATTAATATTAAAACGCAAAGCGAAGTAAGTTCCTGGAAGGCCAGTTGGCACCTGAAAGAGAGTTAAGACAAAATTCACAAGTTGGAAAGATGAAAAACAATCTAAAATCTCTCACGTTCAATTGTCATCCTGAATGCCGGTTCCAGGTCATCTGTACTAATAGCGGCAGACTGTATGCTACCGTTGCAAATAACATCACCCAGGTAAATCCCATTTCCACGGCTATGATTGTGGCAAGCGCTGTGCTTATTACGGAAACACATCCGTTTATTCCCCATGCCCACGGAACGGCTTTGGAATCTCGCATAGAGATATATGAGAGCCCGGCAGGGAATGGAACTCCCATGCAAAATGCCAGGGGCGCCGCGATCAGGAAAACGATTAAAGATTTAAAGAATAAATTTAGATGAACAGTTTGTTGTAGTATCGGTGTGAGTATAAACGAATAAATAATAAGGATAGAAACAATTACTGAGAATATAATTTTTAACCCTTTTCTCCGCTTTAAAATATAATTCGAGTAATAGCTGCCCAGTCCCGAAAAAGCTAATAACGCGGTAATCACCGCCGAGGCCGAATAAACAGGATTGCCAAAATACAGGATAAACCTTTGAATGAATACCATCTCAACGAACATATAGCCCAAGCCTATCCCACTGAAGTAAAGTATAATGGTCCCTTTAGATTTTCCCTTCCATCCAATTTTAAAAAGCGGAAGAAAAATCAACACAAGAGACATTATCGAGATTTGAAAAAGCGTCAGGATCACGAGCACATAGCCGATTTCAAAGAATGGAATTGACCGGTTGCCGAAAAACTGTGACAGTCTTTTAAGATTACTCCACTTAATATATTGTGAGAAATAAGGTCGATTATCAGTAGCCGGTTTGATATTAAAGTCATAATCCGCATAAAAAGCTTCCCTACCCGGCGACAATATCCTGTCGACATAATCAAAAAAACGATTGTCCTGAAACTGGTTGTACCGCGTTCGCTCTTCAACATTCAGTTGAGGGAGAATGGCAGGGTCAAACATCATCTCGTCACAAAACTTCCGAATCTCATCAACATGATTGGCTTGTATTTCAGACCTGCTTATGACAAAGGTTATAGTGCCCCAACTTCTGATAGCTGCAATATGATCTTTAGGGTTTGTAACACCGGATTCTTGAAGAACTTCCACGATGGTGGCCAATATCTTTAGAGGATTCCGAACCGGATAGTCCATCCAGGAACTTACACTAATGACTCCTCCCGGATTCAGATGCAGCCACATTTCATTGAAAGCTTCTTTGGTAAGAATAAATTTTTCCTGCATTGCAGCCAATCCTGAAGACCCTCCCAAGCTTCCCACGATTGGTAAAGCGATCAAATCAAAACGAGATTCATCCAACGACAAAAACGTCCGTGGTTCAAGGTTATGAACCGACACATTGGGTCTTAGAAACAAAGAATCCGTTTCGCCTGCAAACTGCCCTTGTAAAAGGGAAACAATCACAGGATTGGATTCGACCGCAACAACGGTTTTCACACCCTGGCTTAATGCATGCGCTATATCTACACCTGTACCCACCTGCAGAACCAACACACGGTTTCGCTTTGCCATGATGTACGGAAGAGCGGAGGTGGTATAATCAAGGATCATAGAAGTATCTGTCCTTTTCCAATCGGTAACGGCGCCAAACCAATCACCATTTACGAATGCAGCCATTTTTATTTGTGCTGTTGTTTGTGCAGTAAGGCTTAACCCGGGCGCATACCGTAACGCAGGAGACGACACCATTTGAACAACGCCATAAGGACTTGTTTTTTCAGCAATGATCTTTGCGCCTGGAAGAAGTAATGTTTTACTAAGATCTTTGTACTCAGACAAAATAAGATTCGGAGGCTGCATGAATTTCCAGGTAATGATTGATACTCCGATCAAAGCAAAAGCAATATGCAAGACTCTTTTATTTTTCGGAAGAATCATTAACGCTCCGATTATAGGTAGTATCGCTATACAAGCCGGTATCTCCTTTGGAAGGAACAACCAAATAAGCAAGACTGCCACGAAGCTTCCGATGCCTGAGCCCACTAAGTTTGAAAAATATACTTTTCCAATTTCATCGACATGTCTTACGAACACAAGACCGATGGCCAAAGCACCTATAAAGAATGGAACAAAATACAACAGGTACGTAAATACCAACCTGCCAATATGAGCATACTCGGCAAATAATAAATAAGAATCAAAACGAACAAATGGCGCCTGGCAAATATCTGTGACCAACGCCATGGAGATGCCTGTACCTATCATTAAAACCGGAAGAAGTGTTTGCGTATTATTTACTAGTTTCTCCCGGAAGATTGCAAGAACGGTCCCTGCTGCGCCAAACCCAAGCAACGCCATCGAAATAACCATGTATGCAAAATGGTACCATTGAACATTGGAAATTATTTGAATTAATGCAAGTTGAAAGGAAATGATAGCCGCGGAGAGAAGAGCGATTGATAAGAGGAGCTTTCTTGAGTCAGGAGTCATAAGCGGAGTTGTTATTGAGTCAGGAGTCGGGAGTGACGAAAAACGTGCCGCCACCTAAGTACGATAATTCCTATCAATCAACTAATCGACTCCGGCTGCCGACTACCACGCCCGTCCGATGATTCAGGTTCCAGACTATCGACTCAAGACTCCAGACCGTTTGGGACTGTCATTAATATTTTTTATTTAGCATAAATAGAAGGTTGCTCTTTACACTTTGCCACTCGGTGTCAATAATACTGTAGACTACTGTATCGCGAATAGTTCCGTCTGAGGCGATACGGTGATTGCGCAGAATGCCGTCTTGCTTTGCACCTAACCTTGCAATCGCCTTGCGTGACTGATCGTTCATTCTGTGCGTTCCGAATTCAACAGCCAGGCATTTCAGATCTTCGAAAGCATGTTGCAGAAGGAGCAATTTACATTCTGTATTTACGGGAGATCGTTGTACACTTTTTGCATACCATGTCGTACCGATTTCCAATCTTCTGATATCTTTTTCAATATTCATATACCTGGTAGATCCAACTACCCGGTTGTCGCTATTTCTTTTGATCACAAAAGGAACAGAAATGCCCTCACTATTCTCTTTAAGCGCTTTGATTATCCATGCCTCCGTTTGTTCAGGTCCCGGAACGTAGGTGTACCACAGGTTCCATAATTCCCCATCTTTAGCAGCATCCTGCAATTCAGGCAGATACTGAATATCCATTGGCACTAATGAAATGTATGCGCCGGCTATTGTTATTGATTTAGGAGGATAGTCAAAATTCATTATTCAATCCGGTTTATGCATAAAAGATAATACTTTCAATGAATATCCAGATATCCGCGTACCCATCTGACTTATTACAATTCATAATAAGTGGGAATGTCTGGGTTTAATCCAACCGTTGTGCTGATGAACTGAAGTGGGAAGTTAGTTTACGCAATGAAGTTCTATACTTGCCTTCGGAGTTGTTCTCAGAACCTTAAATTGCGAAAAAGATGCACCACGTCGAGCACAATAATTTGTCCGGTCCATCAATTTGCTAACCTACTCGAGACTCTCTCTGAACTCAAGATCCGACTATTTCTTCTTTCGCGTGAACGGGACAAAAACCACAGGTAACAAACTCTTCGTCGTTATCTTCTTTCCCTTTTTCTCAACCAACATCAGTGTCTGGTTCATATACGGGGAGC
>Ga0126304_10000032_pt1 | contig 31812 bp, 30 predicted proteins | sample Plot25_FD_92538 | JGI IMG/M metagenome (GOLD analysis project Ga0126304, IMG submission 92538) | Serpentine soil microbial communities from UC McLaughlin Reserve, CA, USA - Plot25 | ecosystem: Environmental > Terrestrial > Soil > Grasslands | place: USA: UC McLaughlin Reserve, Lake County... | reverse complement strand
GTTATGTCCGAGGAAGTAACAATTATCATGATATGCAAGGATCGGACATTGTTGTTCTAGTCGCAGGAGTTGCTAGGAAACCTGGAATGACACGTATGGACTTACTGAAGACTAACTCGGGAATAGTAGGAGACGTCGCTGAAAAGATTCGAAAATATGCTAAAGATTGTAAACTCATAGTTGTAACGAATCCTTTGGATCCTATGACGTTTGTAGCATTAAAACGAACGGGATTTAATAAGAATAGGGTCATGGGTATGGGGGGCACGCTGGATCTATCGCGCTTCAAGAGTTTTATTTCTGAGGCTCTTGGAGTTTCGAGGGGATCTATTCATGCTATGGTTATCGGTGAGCATGGAGAGAACATGCTTCCCTTAGTTCGGTTCTCTTCAATAGCTGGGATTCCGTTAAAGGAATTTTTGTCAGAATGGCAATCCAAAGAAATCTTTGAAAAAACAAAAAATGTGGCTGCTCAAGTCATCTCTACCAAAGGTGCAACCATCCATGCTCCGGGAAATGCAATAGCCACTATTGCTGAGGCTGTTATTAGAGATAAGAAATCGGTTATTCCAGTTTCCACTTTTTTAGAAGGAGAATATGGAGCCCGTAATCTATGCATCGGGGTTCCAGGTGTTATTGGATCGAATGGAGTAGACAAAATTATTGAGTTAAACCTAGATGAAGATGAGAAGAAGATATTCGATAAAGGGATTTTAGACGTTAAGGAAGCTATTAAGTCAATAGGATTAAAATAGGATTGACCATTTTTATTAAAATTTTTACTTAAATAAGTTGAATCTCACGGATATTCTCACCAGACTGAGCAGAGGAGAGACAACCGTGGCTAAGGCTCTCAAGGATATTTCAATGTTCTCAGTAGAATCGATAGGGGACAACATGGCAAAAATAGACATAGGTAGGGACATACGAAAACTCACACCAGAGGTAATATTCTCAGAAGGAAAAGATCCTAAAGACGTAATTCGCATTGCTCTCTCTATGCTTGCGAAAAAGGATGTTGTACTAATAAGTAGAATTAAGGAAAATCACTTCTCTAAACTTTATTCTGCACTCAAAAGAAAACAGCTCAAGATTGAAGTGGGGAAAAGGAGCTCAACTATGCTTGTTGCAAAGAATTTTTCATTTCTGGCAAACGATGACAAGTCAAAAATCGGAATAATGACAGCAGGTACGGCTGATATCGGCGTAGCTGAAGAAGCTCGACTAATAGCTAAAGCTATGGGATGCAGCTCATTATTATCTTATGATGTTGGCATAGCTGGAATACAGAGATTGTTTCCGATGCTAAAAGAAATGATATCTCAGGATGTAGACGCCATTATTGTTATTGCGGGAATGGAGGGGGCCTTGCCAAGTGTAGTCTCTTCGCTTGTTGATATTCCAGTCATAGCCGTTCCCACTTCAACTGGTTATGGTTTTGGTTCTAATGGAGTCGCATCTCTTGGAACAATGTTACAAAGTTGTACCTTAGGCATGGCAGTAATGAATATAGATAACGGCATTGGAGCAGGTGCATTTGCTGCTACAATATCTCTCCGAAGAAACAAAAGATAGTTTCTGTTTTTTTAACAAACTAGTCTGTACACCACTTTTAGAGCAAGATAAAACGTTTATAAGTCTATTTGCTCGTCAGGGTTTCAATTGTTAACGGAGAACCATCATGAGTTATGTTCACACTTTAAAAAGAATTCGTACTCATAAAACCAATTACCGCAAAAGACAAGCCTTGCTTGTTAGCAGGCAAAACTTTGTAACCATCAAAATAACCAACCAGAATCTCATTGCGCAAATTCTGAAACCTGAAATTCTAGGCGACATAGTAAAAGTTTCTGCTTATAGCAGAGAACTCCGAACATATGGTTGGAAAGGGTCTTTGAATAGTCTGCCTGCATGCTACCTAGCCGGTGCTCTGCTTGGTAAAAAGGCTTTAGAAAAGGGTGTCTACAAAGCCGTACTATACATAGGAAGTAAGCCCTTTACCAGTAGAATAGCCGCCTGCATGAAAGGAATCGTCCAAGCAGGAGTAAATATTCCAATCTCATCTGAATCATTTCCTCCGGAATATCGACTCAACGGTCAACATATTGCAGACTATGCACTTAAAATAAAGTCCGAAGATATAGATAAATACAATAGGAATTTTTCCTCCATTATTAGAGAGGGCCTAGTTCCTGAAAATTATCAAACACATGTAAAAGAGATAGCAGCACTGATCTTGAGCGAAAAGCCGCATAATGAACACGATAGGGAAAATACAAATGTCCAAAGTCCTAGTGACCCTCTCAAAGGAGTAGAATAGCAATATGAGTCGATATCCTAAACAACAAGAACAAGGGGGGGAGTGGAAACCCAGGACGACTCTAGGAAGCCTAGTTCTTGAAGGCAAAATCAACTCTATGGAACAAGTATACGAGAACGGTATGAGGATTCACGAGTCTGAAATAGTGAAACATTTGATCCCGGACATGAAAACTCAAGTGGTCCACGTGGGTATTGTCCAAAAACAAACTGATGCTGGTGAAATGACACGTTTTGATGCATTGGTGGCAATTGGTAATGAAGCAGGATGGTTTGGACTAGGAAAAGGCAAGGCAGCACAAATGAGGATAGCAATAGATAAAGCAACAAATGCTGCATACCTGAACGTCATACCTGTCAAGTTAGGATGTGGCAGTTGGGAGTGTCGGTGCGCTGAATTACATTCAATTCCTTTTAAGGTTAGAGGAAAAGGTGGAAGCGTAACGATAGAAATTATTCCGGGTCCACGAGGATTGGGCTTGGTGGCCGGAGAGAATATAAGGAATCTTCTCAAATTAGCAGGTCTAAAGGATGCATGGACAAAATCTTTCGGATCCACGAATACAATGATGTCTACTACTAAAGCTATTTTCAATGCTATTAGAAGTACGTATATCATGGGATGACTTTAGATATGGCTTTTGTTGTTCTTAGGATAAAAGGAAGCGTTAACGTTCCTCACTGGGCGAGATATACTCTAGATAGTCTCAACTTATACAAGAAATTCTGGGCAACTATATTGCCTGAGACACCAGAATCCCTTGGTATGTTGAAGAAGATTAAGGAGTTTGTAGCCTGGTCCCATGTGGACGCAGGTTTGGTGAAGGAATTAATAGAAAAAAGAGGTAAGACTAGTGGCTCTAAACCGGTTTTACAAGAAACTGGACCATATAATAGCATTGACGCTCTCGCCTCAGATATAGCGAAAGACAAAGTAAGGCTTTCGAGTCTGCAAGTGATAAAGCCATGGTTTGCACTAAATCCTCCTCGCGGAGGATTTAAAAGGAAAACGAAAACACAATACAATCAGAAGGGAATACTGGGCGAAGACAGGGAACTGGCCAACATAATCAGAAGGATGATCTAAAGTACAGTAAGACTTAATTAAGGTGAAATATTTGAATCTACATTACGATACCCATATCCCAATGACAAAAGGAGAATGTAAAATTTATGGCAACCCGACTTAGAAAAAGCAGAAAACAGAGAGGGAGTCGATATTGCGGATGGGGTCAAATAGGCCAGCACAGGCAGTCAGGGGCACGAGGAGGAGTTGGCGGAGCCGGAAAGCACAAACACTTTTGGATCAGGACAGTCATTGAAGAGCCTAACCATTTCGGTCACGAACATCATTTCGGTCATGAATCTCACAAATCTGTAAATCATAAAATTGTTAGAAAATGGGTAGACGTAGGTCAACTAGACTCTCTGTTTGCACGTCATGGTTCTTTTATGGAGAACAATAAAGCTTTTTTGGATTTGACTTCATTAGGGTACGACAAGATACTGGGCGGAGGGGAAATGCAAAGTGCTATGAGTGTTAAAGTAGCACAATTTTCTGCGACTGCGAAACAAAAGATCGAGTCGACAGGAGGAGAAGTTTTTTCAAATGAAGACCACACAAAGTGAAAGTATAATCAGAAGGGGAGTAAAAACAGTCTCAAGGTACGTTCCTCAAGTAGAGAAACCGAAAAAGAAAATACAGTTATCTGAGAAACTTATTTGGTCCGGTATTGCTGTTTTGTTATATCTCGTAATGGGTCAGATTCCCTTATACGGGGTTACGGACGATCCCAAATTTGATTTTCTTGCATTTGCAAGGGTAATCTTTGCTGCTCAGCAAGGAACCTTAATGGAGTTGGGGATAGGACCCATTGTGACGGCAGGATTATTAATGCAGTTGCTAAAGGGATCGGATCTGCTAAAACTTAACTTCAAAAATCCAGACGATAGAGCACTTTTCACATCAGCCACCAAAATAGTGACAATAGTAGTAATAGTTGCTGAAGGGGGGTTGTATGGTGTAAGCGTTTATGGCAATCTTGTGGCAAGCCCTGCATTTATACCTGTGGTAGTAGGACAGTTGATTGCCGCGAGTTTCATCGTAATGATGCTCGATGAGCTCGTCCAAAAAGGTTGGGGTTTGGGATCTGGCATAAGTCTGTTTATTATGGCCGGTGTGGCTCAGGGCATACTTTGGAGTGTGTTTAGTCCAATTCCAGCAGATGACGGTCCAGTTGGTGTTATCCCATTCATCATTGATTCCGCTATAAACGGAGATATTGCTGATACAATATTCAGAGTAGGCCAGCTTCCAAGCCTATTCGGCCTTTTTGTGACTGCTGGTGTTCTCTTGGTGCTTGTCTATATTCAGGGGATACATGTGGACATCCCCATTGTCTCTACAAAGTATAGAGGCTTTACTGCTGTTTATCCTATAAAGTTGTTATATACGTCAAATATCCCAGTCATACTTGCCTCAGCTCTTCTTGCAAACGCCATTTTCATGGGCCAGATGTTGTGGGCCAACTATAATCCTCAAAATAATAATCCTGCGTTTAATTGGATTGCACAGTTTGATCCTAGTAGTGCTCAAACGCCTACAGGGGGATTGCTTTACTATATCACTGCACCCAGAAGCCTAGATGTGGCCTTGCAAGACCCGGTGCGTGCTGTGGTTTATGTGCTTTTCCTAACTACAGTGGTCACTATCTTCGGACGGTTGTGGGTGGAACTTGGGGGATTGTCAGCTGGTAAGGCTGCAAAGAACCTACTTGATGCTGATGTCCAGGTTCCAGGCTTTAGGCGCTCGGAAGGATCCGTGGAGAGCCTGCTCAACAAATACATACCTTCAGTAACAATAGCAGGAGGTATAATAATAGGGCTAGTCGCTTCTATATCAGACGTATTAACCGTGTTCGGTTCAGGAATCGGAATTCTGCTTATGGTTGACATTTTAGTGAATTATTATAATCTTCTTGTCAGGGAACAGGTCGATGTTCACATGCCTAAATTGGCGGCTCTTCTTGGAAGAAAATAGTATACGAGCAATAATTGTGGGTATACCGGGCGTGGGAAAAACAACCGTCATTTCGGAAGTGGAATCTATTCTTGAGGGAAAAGGACTGAAAGCAGAGACAGTTGTATTTGGATCATTAATGTTTGAAGAGGCGAAAAAGAAGGGAGTCAAAAATAGAGACGAAATGCGCAACCTCTCTATTGAAGAACAAAGAAACCTTCAGGAAGACGCTGCGAAGAGAATAGCGCGAATGAAGGAAAGAATTGTAATTATTGATACACATCTCTTCATAAGAACTTCCGAATGGTACTATCCTGGCATTCCAATGAATGTGACCCAGATCGTAAGACCAACTCATTTATTGCTAATCATTGCTAACGCAGGGGAAATTTTAATGAGGCGTCAAGCGGATACAACTAGGCACAGAGATCTGCCCTCCGAAGAAGAGATTCAACACGAGATTGATATTTCGAGGATCATGATAGTGTCATCGGCAAATCTAACTGGATCTCCTTTTACCATTATTAAAAATGATAATAATCAAGCAAATAAGGCTGCTCAGGATATAGTTAGCATATTGGTGGGGAAGTAGTTGGTTGTAGACGTCAATTTCATATTTTCAGTTATTATGCAGATGCCGGGACTTGCTCCCCAATACACCAAGCATCCACTGTTTCCGGATATGGTATCGGCGATGATCGTATCTGCTCTTATAGCAATAGGGATGAATTACGCCTTCGCAATACTTAGAAAAAAGACTACGGATGTAGGGAAAATGGCCAAGGTTATGAAGGAGACCAACGAGTGGCGAAAGCAGTATACAGAGGCCATTAGGAAGCAAGATAAGGTTCGAGTGGAAGAGCTAAAGAAAAAACAGGCTTATGTAAATAAGATGACAATGGAGATGCAACAGCAACAGATGCGGCCTATGCTAATATATATGATGCCTTCATTTTTGATTTGGATTTTTGTTTTTCCTTCTATATTTGGAGCCACCACAGCGGTTTCACCGATTCAGATTCCGTGGATTACGTGTAGTGAGGAAAATGTTAAACTTGACCAGCAGCCGGATGAGAGCGGCCAACCTAGGGGAGCCTGTAGTGTTAAAGGGGAAGTTTTTCTTTGGGGCTGGTTTCTAATAACGTCATTTGCTGTCAGCGGCATAATATCAAAGATAACTGGAACGTCCATGCCTGGTATCACATAAGACGTGCGAACTTATGGTAAACAGTTCACTGGAACCAAGACTGAGTATAATAATATCCGGTTGGCCTGCTGTTGGCAAGACTACAATGGCGACCGAACTGGGGAAAGAATTTAATCTCAAGTTGTATAGTGGAGGGGATATCCTCAAGATGCTAGCGGAAGCTAAAGGATATTCGACCTCCGGGGATGATTGGTGGGACACCAAAGAGGCTAAAAGCTTTATGCGAGAAAGAAAATTAGATCCATCATTTGATAATCAAGTCGACAAGAAACTGATTGAAATAATCAAAAGCGAAAACGCGGTGATAACAAGCTACACCTTGCCTTGGCTGGTGGATGAGGTTGGCATCATTAAGTTTTGGTTAAAGGGTTCACAGAAAAACAGAGCACGCAGAATGGCAACTCGCGACAATATACCCTGTAGTGAGGCCAAAAAAATAATACAAATAAGAGATGAAGAAAATAAGAATATATATAAAGATCTATACGGCTTCAACTTTGGGGAAGATCTTAAAGTATTTGATTTCTGTCTGAACACCGACGTTTTGAGTCTCCCTTCTTTAATTGAAGTTTCAAAGTCTATTATTAGATGGTTGCATGCGGGCGAGCTTCCGCACTATAAAAAGGACTCGAGTAATTAGCTGTTGTCACTGCCTCAGTTACAAAATCTTCTGAAGATAGATGATGATACTACAAGTGATAGATATGGACACATACCAGACAGAAGGCCATTAAATAACTTATTCGACTACGGTTTCATACTACTTGACAAACCTTCTGGGCCCACTAGCCACGAGGTTGTAGCATGGGTAAAAAAGACATTAAGGTTGTCTAAAATAGGCCATAGTGGAACTCTTGACCCCGGAACCACTGGCCTACTACCATTGGGCCTTGGAGAAGCAACTAAAGCATTGCAGGTCTTGACTTTAGGACCAAAAGAATATTACGCATTAGCTAGAATGCATTCATACATTACTTCAAAAAAAATCGAACTCGTGATGAAGGAATTCACTGGGGACATTTACCAAAGGCCACCTCAACGATCTGCCGTTCGTCGGGCTACAAGAATTCGGACCGTGTATTCTTTTGACCTTTTGGAGCAACATGAGCGCCTTATATTAATGCGAATATTGTGCCAAGCTGGCACTTACGTTAGAAAGATCATATATGATTTAGGGGAGGTTCTTGGTACAGGAGCAACCATGATAGAACTCAGAAGAACAAGAGTCAACTATTTCTCAGAGGGAACAGATATCTTCGTGAGATTACATGACATTCTAGATGCTTTTGAATATTATAAGGAAACCAGGAGTGAAACAAAGTTACGACGACTTATTAAGCCTGTAGAATACTGTCTTCAGAGTTTACGCGCTGTCGTAATAAGAGATACAGCTGTTGATGCATTATGCCATGGAGCACAATTAGCAATTCCTGGAATTATTGCTATACCTTATGACCTAAGGCGTGGAGAACTTGTTGGAATATACACCATCAAAGGAGAGATTGTTGGTCTCTCAGAAGCCATTATGACATCGAAAGACATCGAAAATGGAACCAATGGTTTCGCTTTTGTCATGAAAAGGATAATAATGAAGCCCAATACCTATCCCAGAGTTTGGCGTTCTTCACCGACTTCAAGCAGGGCTCTATGAGCACTCAATAAGTCAATGCACATAAACGTTGAGGATGCTCTGCTATGGGTAAATCCATTCAAATTGTGCTGCTGGAAGATTCTACTTCTGTAATTTTGGTTTAGAACCTCAAATCTTTGCTGCTGGAGTAACTGCAGTAACTGCAGTAACTGCATTATCTTATCACATCCTGCAGATCACAATTCGATATGGCCTAACAGATATACAATAATTGACAGCATATCAAAATGTTTAAGACAATTGAGCCCAGCGAAGATTTAAGGGAAGACTGATTGGCTACGATTTTATGCATTCTCCCCCGGATGAAAGCAACCTATAATACCTGACTTGTCCACTGAGGACATGTTATTGACTGCAATAAACCAAAAGCGCCGGGAGAGGGATTTGAACCCTCGAGACCTTTATAGGTCACAAGCTATCTAGAAGTTGTTTCCAGGCTTGCGCCCTCCCAGGCTAGGCGACCCCGGCAGTATGGCTTCAAGTAATCTTTTCGCTATATTAATCAACCAAAAAAGAGAAATTCAATCCGGACACGAGCGATATACGTTACCTACTTCTTTCATTGTGTCAAGCAATCTATTAGTTTCCTAGCAAGTGTCCTACCTATAGTCACGACATAATCGAGTGAATATTCGAACAACTCCAGTAAGCAGTAGATGTGTGTCATGCAGGGTGCGACGTGCCGCAATTGACTAGCTAATACACAATAAAAATCATATAGTCCAGACAGTTTTCCTAATGTGTATTTGAACAAGCACGACTACGATCTCATTGTTGCCGGTGGTGGTCTGGCGGGTCTAATCGTGGCCTCTTCGGCAGCCTATTACTCTAACCAAACATTGCGAATTCTTGTTATAGATCGGAACCCTCTGCCCATCCTAGGCAGAAAAACGATAACGGGTTGGATCTGTGGTGATGCAGTTGGAAAAAAATCAGTAGACTATATGACTGAAAGAATCGGACTCAAATGGGGATATCCTGAAATTGAGCACCCAGTCAAAGGAGTGATAGCCTATTCACCAAATCATGAAGCTGCCATCTCATTTGACGGAGAAGGTTACCTGCTTAATCGCAAGATGCTTCCACAGAAACAACTTCAGGATGCACTGAAACTGGGCGTTGAGATACGAGGCAATATTGCTCTTCGCTCGGTGTTAGCAGAGAATGATACAGTAGTAGGCGTAGCGGGACAGGATTTGATAACAAACGAAGCCTTTAAGAAAACGTCTAGGCTTGTCATAGATGCGACCGGAGTTACTTCAGTTCTTAGAACAAACCTACCAATAAAGTCATTCATACAGACGAAAATCGATAGGCTCGACCTTGAAGCTACTGGAAGGTATATCTACAATTTCGATAAGGCTTCTGAAGATAAAACGTATTTCGACTCACGATATTGCATTATACATTTGGACCAAAAGATCGCTCCTGGGGGTTATGCATGGGTTTTTCCAAAGGGAGAGAATAAGGTAAACATTGGTCTAGGCGTACAGCAGAAGGCATTGGACCGGCATAATGCTAATAGAGGTATCCGTCAAGATGTCAAGGCACTTATCGACAATTACGTCAGAAGTAACCCGGTCATATCCAACCCCACCATAGCCTGTGAAGAAATGGACGACAGAAACGGTTGGGGTACTTGGCAAGTCTCTGTGAGAAGACAGAATGATTGCCTAGTAGCAAATGGATTTATGATGGTAGGAGATTCAGGATGGATGCCTAAGCCCCTCGATGCAGGTGGAATAGGACCTGCAATTATTGCCGCCACAATAGCTGGAAAAGATGCCGTAGAAGCTATAGAAGCAACCGATACGACAGAAAAAGGATTATGGAAATACAATATCAATTACATAAATGAGTACGGATACAAGACTGCTGGGCTTGAAGTTTTTCGCAGGATGTTGCAAACACTCACGAACGAAGATATCGATTACGGAATGAAGCATTTTCTTTCCAAGATGGATATCGACAGTATAACAAATGGACAACATCCCGAATTTAGTTCTCTTGATATGATGTCCATGATTATTAGAGGGTCCTTTAACAGACACTTAGCCGAAAGCCTAAGGTATACAGCGAATATGAATAAAAAACTGGTAGAGCATTATCATGATTATCCCTCTGATCCACAAGGTTTTGAAAAGTGGCACAAGGTTTTACTGGACTATCTTGCTCAGGCCTATTCGCGGTTTCAATGAGAGGAATTCGGATCACCATTAGAATCAATAGGAGAATTAGATATGAACATACTTTCTTATGGTCTGACACCAGAGATCCGCTCCTCCAGCCGCTCAATTGCCCTTATCATGTTCTCTCTTCTTGATTCCTCAGTCAGCAACACTCGCACGTCTTCAATTAACATTTTCGCGACGTCTAATTTTCTCTTAAGACCCCCAACAAGGTTATCATAAATGGCAAAGGGGTAAACTAAACTGTAAAGTTGTTCCATAAAATTGAAAAGATCATGCGCGTCTTCAGGGCTGCCTGCTCTAACTCTGTCATAGACCATTCGTTTGATTTCTCCTATGCAATCAAGTAATCCCATGGTGTAGGCTGGTCCTGACACTTTAAGATCAGGCAATCCAGGAAGTTCCGAGTTTTCAATAATTGACATTAATACAGATGCTTCCACAAACTCTTGTTCCGGAACCGAAAGATATTTTTGTAGGTCCCTAGTCGTGTAGTTTCGAAATTCGACCAGCATTGTGTTAGCTTCCGTCAGTTTTTCTTTCGCTTCCTTTCCCCTCTCATAATGCATGTCTACAATAGATTTGCTGCACAATGAAACAATGTCCCTTGTTCCCTTCAGAAGCTTCTCTCTTCTTTCCTCAGTTCCCTTGAACTCTTCATTTATTGCACGTAATGACTGTTGTAATTTATTCACTGATATTAACATCTCTAATATACTTCATTCCTTGTCTATATTTTATAACTTGGCAAAATGATATAATAAATATATGAGATACTATATGTGAGTATTCTAGAAAAAACCGATGACAAAATATGAGCAACCATCCTATTACCTCAGAACAAATGTATGCAATAGAAGAAAATGCCCATGTCCATCTTGGTATGAAGAGGCTATTAATGATGGAAAACGCAGGTCACGGAACGGCAGATTTTATACTTCGTCAGCTTGACAGCGGCTTAAAATGTAAAAAAATCGTTGCTGTGTGCGGGAGTGGGAACAATGGAGGCGATGCCTTCGTAGCATGTCGACATTTGGCCGCAGCCAGTATTGCCCACATTGCAGTTCTTCTTTTGACAGCACCAAAAGAAATTCGAACCCCCGAGGCAAAGATAAACTGGAGCATCATTAGAAAGATGAGATCATTAAAAAGGATAACTATGGAAAACCATCATCAAAGTAATTTACGTCAAGATATAGAATTAGAAATTGAAGATGCAGACATCATTCTGGATGGCCTGCTTGGGACAGGAGTTAAAGGCCAGATCAGGGAGCCATACTCTTTTGCAATCGATAAGATTAATCAGTCTAAAGCATATATATTGGCAATCGATATTCCATCAGGACTTGATCCTAATTCTGGTAAACCATCAAATAAATGCATAAAGGCTAATGCCACGATAACGTTTCATCGAATGAAGAAGGGACTAAATATATCCAAGAAATATACCGGCCGTGTTCAAGTTGAACGAATTGGAATTCCGCCTGAGGCAGAAGATGGGGTTTTAACCTGAATGACAATCGAAGTAGTGCAGGTAGAAGTAGGACCCATGAGTAACTTCAGCTACGTTGTTGCTGATGATGACAATAAAGCTGCAGCCGTTATAGATCCTTCATGGGACCTAGAAAAGATATATGCAATTCTGGAGAGCCATAAATGGCAGGCCGAAATCATAATTAACACTCACAATCATTTCGATCACGTCCTAGGGAATGAGCAAATTGCAGCCCGTACGGGTGCACCAATAATACAGTATCAGCAATCAATTCAAAAAGGGCATTACATATCCGTTTCTGATGGCGAGCCAATTAAGTTGGGAGATATTGTGATCACGGTACTGCATACTCCAGGACATTCAAAAGAGAGCATCTGTCTGTTAGTAAATGATGAGTTTGTCCTTACCGGTGACACTTTATTCGTAGGAACTTGCGGTAGGGTAGATCTGGACGGCGGAGATATAAATGAAATGTATGATAGCTTATATAATAAAATCTATCTATTAGATGAAAAACTTATCGTCTATCCTGGACACAATTACGGCCCCACCCCGTGGTCTACTATCGCCAAAGAGAAGAAAAATAATCCTGCACTTCAGTCTCGTAGCCGAGAGGAATTCATTGAATTTATGACTTCATGAAAAAGGTACTACTAGATCATTTTACTGTTACTGATTTTGCAAGATTACGTGGGTAGTCGGGATCCGCATTTTTCTTTAGGGCAAGGTGGTATGCCAGTAGTTGAAGGGGAATGATCTCAATAATAGGGTACAATATACTATCTAGTACGGGCAATTTAATGAAATGATCGTAGACATCTTCCAATTCATTTGATATTCCTATGATTGTGGCACCTCTGGACTTTATTTCATGAGCATTTGACAATACGTCTTTGAATGTAATGTCACTTGGATTGATTACTATGACAATACTATTGATGTCAATCAATGCCAGTGGTCCATGCTTTAATTCTCCAGCTGCAATCCCTTCCGCATGAATGTATGTTAATTCCTTAATCTTTAATGCACCTTCTAGGGCAATTGGATAGTGCAAGGACTTGCCTAGGATATATACATCACGACTATCCTTCAGCAGATCGGCAATTCTAATTGTCTGCTCTTCACTAGATAGAATGGACTCTATTGCTGATGTTATATCTTGTTTTTTGCTAACAACTCCAATAGACCCATTGCATAATTTGTCTATGATTGTATAAATCACAGATAGCTGCCCTGTAAAACTTTTAGTGGCGGCAACACCCACCTCAGGACCGCAATTAACCGTAAGAAATGAATCACTGATCCGTGCCAGAGAGGACGTGCTGATATTGACAATGGATAGTATTTTTGCTCCTACTTCCTTGGCGTGTTTGACTGAATTTAATACATCAGCAGTCTCCCCACTCTGCGATATTGCTAATATTACGCTATCCTTATCAATGAAATCAAGAACATTCTGAAATTCACTAGAAACGACAGGTTCTGTGCGCATTTTTGCTAGCTTAGCGAAAATGTGCTTGGCGAGCAAAGCCGAATGATAGCTAGTTCCACTTCCAGTTATATAGATACTTTTGGCATTGAGCAAGATATCGCAAAATCTCATAAGGTCTGTTTCGTCTTGATTCATCCCTTTCAATACGCTTTTCTTCTGCTCGTGAATCTCTTTCAGAGTGTGGTGGGCGTAGGCTCCTTTGTCTTCTGCCCCTAGCTCCCAAGCAACTTGGGTAATATCTCGACTCACAACTTTCCCACTTGAATCATACAAATGGAGGTTTTTTCCTGTAATAAAGGCTATATCTTTATTATCCAAAAAAATGGCTCTGTCAGTATATTGAAGAAACCCTAGCACATCACTTGAGATAAAGTATCCATCATTAGCCAAGCCTATAATAAGAGGCTCATCATATCTGCTTCCACAAATCGTCCCATCACCAAAAATAGCAACAAAGGCATATGCCCCCTCTAGCTTATTACAAACTTGTATAACGGCCTGCACTTTATCGTTTACCTGAGAAAGGTTCTGCTCAATTAAGTGGGCAATGACCTCGCTATCTGTTTCACTCTTAAATGTATGTCCAGCAGCTACAAGGTCTTTTTTTAACTCCTTATAATTTTCTATTATTCCATTGTGAACCACTGCAATTTCTGACGTACATGCCCCATGAGGGTGAGCATTTATGTCGGTAATTCCACCGTGTGTAGCCCATCGGGTATGACCTATTCCTGTCTGCCCTGGCATATTCTTAAAATGAAGTGACTTGCTAACCTGTGCCACTTTTCCGATACCTTTTTTGACGAGAATATTTCCATTATCCAGTGTGGCTATTCCCACACTGTCGTAACCTCGGTACTCCATCTTTTTTAAGCTTTCAACAATCAAGGGAGCTGCAAATGCATTTCCCTTGTACCCTATGATCGAACACACAACGGTTATATCAGCTATTCAATCTTAAAAGACTTATCGAACAGTTAAGCCAATATAAATGCTGTAATTAACTAAACTCACCATATTCGATCAGACATGTCCAAGCATCAGAAAGGTCCATGTATCAGAAAGTCCTGGGCAGTAAAATGTGAAAACCCCTAGTGAAATATAGTATACGATTTTGAGTTTGCTAGTTAGAGGAGCAGGTTAGCAGTATTACCTTTGACAAGTATTCGATTTCATTACCTTCAAATCAATTCAAATAGAATCAATAACATGGATAATCAATGAAGGATCTTCGGCGTGACGCATTTGTCTATGCCCTGCATTCCCCAGATTCAATCGACTAGCTATCTAACCAAACTGTTAGCAGCGATAGCAAGCTAAATAGACTCAATTGGAGGTCTAGGTATTAGGAAGTCTCGATGAACGAAGACGTTTGGTTCTTCGTCCCTTCTTACGATATAGCCTGGCAAATTAACCCTCCGACTCCCAATAGATACATGGCCATGAGAGACTATTTGTCGTGCCTGGATAGCTGACTTGGACCCAACCTTTCTCATAACTATTGTCTGAAGTCTCCTTTCAAGTATATCTTCAATTTTTAAATTTAGTACGTCGTCAAGAGTTGCTGACTCTTTTACGAGACCTATTCTATTTAGAAAACCGAGCAGTCTAAGCTCTTTGTCGCGTCTGACTTCTGTTGGAATCGCAAGTAATGCCCGCGCTTGGTTTCTCATTCGTGCTATTTCCGACAGCGCTTTCCATAATTCACGCTTGTTTCTTAATCCATATGTGCCTAAAATATAGAGCTCAGCGTTAAGTTGGTCTGTGGTCCAAATCCTGCGTGGTCTATGAAAGGCTTTTTTTGGTTTATGTGGATCTCCCAATGCTACGAATCTCCTCTCTATGTTCCCGATTAAGGTTGTGTAGTATCTGCCGGTTTAGTGCCAGCTGATGCTGCAGGTTGGGTTGCCGGTGCTGCAGGTTGGGTTGCCGGTGCTGTCGGAAAGGTTTTGCCTGTTTTCTTGACACCTACTGCGCCGCCACGTCTTCCAGTCGTTCTTGTGCATTGTCCTCTAACTTTGAGCCCAAACATATGCCGGTATCCTCTCCAGCTCATTACAGACTTTTCTCTCTCGATATCGTTTGAAACAGCGAAATCCAAATCGGAAGTTATGAAATGATTGTTTCCTCCGTTATCCATGTCCTTTTGTCGATTAAGGTACCAGCTTGGAATCCCTGTACGCGAGGGATTTCTAATAGCTGTTTCAATTTCGGTTATTTCTTTATCTGTCAAAAATCCTATTCTTAAGCTCGGATTAATATTAAGAGACTGAAGTGTTACCTGTGCAAGGTTGTAGCCTATTCCTCTTATTTCACTAAGGGCAACAACAATTTTTTTGCTTCCCTCTATATCTTTACCTGCGACTCTTGTAATGTGCTTGTACTCGGTTACTGACAACTATGGTATGGCATCCTTTTCCCGCTATAAAAACTATACCTGGCCTCCAGTTATCACCTTAAGAAACATGATATAATAGATCCCAGAGAATCTTAAGTAAAGTTATTTACTTCTCTTGGACAGATATCAAATCATGCTCGTTTATCAATTTCTGCAATGCTTAAATTCGTGATGTCCTGGAAAGTCTCATAATACTAATGGTAACCCAAGCTATCGAACAGTTGGTCAATCACTCTTACGACATGTCACCTAAGTATAGCGAAATGATGCCAGGTGTCCCCCAGGATTACAAAGACATTAAAACACTGGGCCAACTGTTTGAGATTAATTACAAGCATATATCAGTTGAGGAACAATTACGAGGGAATCTTCTCCTCAAAATGAAGCAGGGAAAGGAGATTTACAAAGGCATTATTGGTTATAAGGAGCGCGTTATCCCTGCTATTAACAGAGCAATTCTATCAGGACATGAAATCTTGTTTATTGGACATATAGGACAGGCCAAGACTAAGCTTGCTGAATCTATTGCTGGTCATCTTCTTTCCCCGATACCTGTCGTCCGTGGCTCTTTAACTAATGATATACCTACCACAATATCTAAACATGACATGATTAGTCTTCTAAATGATGCAGACCCCGAGCGCGTCTCTCCTGAATTCGTTGTATCACCAGAATGTGAACAATCAATCAGAAATAATAAATTGGAAACGAGAATCGACTGGAGGGAAGGACGGGATAGATACCGCTACCTTCTTGCCACACCAGATATATCTGTAAAAGACCTTACTGGGCAGATAGATGCGATAAAGATTGCAAAGAAAGGGGTTGAACTTTACAGTATTGAATCTTATTCACCAGGACAGATGTTGCAGGCTAGGTATGGCGTGCTGTGCATCGATGAACTCCCAGTTCTTGATTCACGCAAACAGGTCGCGCTATTAAGCGTCCTGCAAGAAGGAAAGTTCACGACTGGCTCATATCCCGTTACCTTTAAGCCGTATGTTAAGCTACTGGCTACTGCCAATCCTGTAGACTATACACATTCAGGGAAAATTATAGAACCATTATTTGACAGGCTTCGAAGCCACATAGATACACATTACCCAACCAATATTGTTGATGAGATGCTTATCATAGTTCAAGAGGTGCAAATAAGCGGCGAAAGTGGAGTTTTGCTACCTCTCTTTATTGTCAAGACCCTTGCACAAATAGCACAATTAGCCAGAGAACATCCTGAAATAGATCATACTAAAGGAGTAAGTGTGAGGATGGCTATCCATTCGATGGAGGTATTAAGCTCTGAAGTTGAGCGGGTAAGATCAATACCTCGCAATATTAAATCGGTCCCCCGATTTTGTGACCTTGATTGCATTCATCAGACCAGCAAGTTTGAATTATCTGAATTGGATGATAATCATCAAAATAGGAATAAAATTCTAGATTCAATAATTGAAAACGCCATTAGGGAAGTTTCAATAGGTTACACTCAACATCTTTCTTCTGAACTAACTACAAGAATTAAACAAGATTTTGAAAGTAACAAGTCATTTGTGGTTTCGCAACGGAGTCTTGGTCAGGAGAAAAACGACTGCATAGATTATGAGTCACAGCTCATGAAGTTTCCCGCCTTGAAGGAATTCGTTAGCCAAACCGCGGAAAAGATAAAACAAGACCATAGAAAATTTATTCAAATCGCTGAACAGTATGAGATAGATGTTAGGAGAGTCCAAATATCCAACGATATAGACGGCGAATTTACAGCATCAGTAACCGAACTAGTACTAGAAGGTTTAAGATATACTAGTCCACCTTTACTCGACAAGAAGGGAACTGGGTATTATGCAAAAACAGAATAGCGGTAAAACAGATAATAATGTCTTGGACAGAATCCAATATTTCCTCGTTACGCCAAGTAATGATAATTTTCGCAAAAGTAAGGGACAACTGAAGCCCGGCATCAAAAAAGAAGACTTAGATAAATACTTGAGCCTTATCGGAAGAGAAGTTTTGCGCGAACGCACTCCCGATCTACGAGAACTAGCACAAAGCCTTGAAAACATAGATAAGAAACATTCCACAAGACAAGAAGACTCACAGTCAACACAACTGCAGAATCACGATTCAGCCTCACGATCTAGCTCAACTATTAATTCTATGGGTGCCTCAATTATCATTGAGCTGATTGAGAAAGGCTACCTAAAAGACTCTCAAAAATGGCTCAGTCATAAAGGGTTCTCCACAATTGGAGAGAAGATATTGACGGACATGATGAAACCCTTGACATCTGGAGAAAACGGCTTACACGAAACCATGATTGGAGGTCCGGGTTCAGTGGTACTCGATTCCACCAAGAAGTTTGACTATGGAAATGACCTGAGAATGATAAATGTTCCGAAGTCCCTATTAAATACTCTCCAAAGGAATGCAAAAGGAAATAGACAGATTCAACTCCCGTTGCAGATTAATATTGACGATTTTGAGGAGTATGAGACGAGTCGCGATGTAATAGTTTCCTTAGTTTATTGTATTGATCTGAGTTCTACCATGCGTTACTCGTCTATGTTTGGGGATCTAAGCAGGATCGAGGCAGCAAAGAAAGCTCTCTGGGGCCTCTTCATTTTAAATAAGAAATTCTTTTCTTCTGACTCGATTTCTGTCATAGGCTTCGGAGCTCTAGCCTCACGAATATCTCCCCGTGATATACCTTATCTTAGGACTTTTGAACCGGGCGGGGATTTTATGCATTACACTAATTACCAAGCTGCCTTTAGATTAGCTTCGAAAATTTTAATCAGAGAGGGTGCATCGAACAAGCGCATTGTTCTAATTACGGACGGCCATCCAAGCGCTTGCTTTATTGATCATCAAAAGGATCACGACGATTTAATTTCTCAAAGACCATATTCTCATTTTTATAGCCCTGACATAGATACTCTTCAAAGGGTTAAAAACGACCAGAATCTAGAACTGGATCTTCATTCTGGAAAACTTGTTTACCTATGCTACCGCTATCGACAAGTTGACGAATATATTGGCAAGAGAACCATAGCCGAGGCCAAGAAATGTCGACAGAACAAAATACAAATTGATACAATAATGATAAGTGAAGAAGATTCCTTACTTGCTTATGTCAACGAAATGGAGAAAACAGTAAAAGGCAGATCATATTATATAAATCCAGGGGATATTGATAAAGCATTACTCACTGACTACCTCAAGAACAGACGTACTATTATGAGATCTTAAGCAGCGCTAGAAGTTTGCTATTATATGTATGTTTTTATTAATATCCGTACTCATCCTGTAGTACGGAATATGGAGGAGACATATCTGGATTGGAACGATTCTTTGAATGTATTAAAAGGAGCATACAATGCAGGGCTATTTACTATTATAATAGGACCTAAGGGTACAGGCAAGACTTCGCTTGTGCGCCAATTCGCTTCGCTTGCAAATAAGGAGTTGCAATCGGTAAATTTTAGTTTGCGAACAAGAGAATCACATTTAATCGGAAGCAAGACATTGGACAAAGGTGAAATTAACTTTGTGGAGGGAATATTAGTAAAATCAATGCGTGGTGGCGGCCTGCTTTACCTTGACGAGTTAAATGCTGCAGAAGCAGATGTATTGCTTAGACTGGATGAAGCACTGGATGATAGGAGACAAGTGGTACTCAAGGAGGCAGATGGCCAGGTTATTACTGCTAGAGAAGGCTGGTCTGTAATAGCAACAATAAATCCTCTCTCTCATGTCGGTACCAAGGAGCTCCCTCCCCAATTGTTAAGTAGATTCCCTGTTCGAATTAGACTGGAATATCCGCCGGAAAATGTGGAGCTCGAAATCATAATGAGACACGTCTCCAATATCCAAGATTCAAAGCTGGAGGACGTAAAAAGAGCTATCAAGCTTGCGAAGAGCCTAAGAGACGCGGCAGCAGTAGAGGAGTTATATTACAGCCCTAGTTTGAGGGAAACGATAGCTTTTACAAAACTTCTAAACACTGAAATGCAAGCCAAAAGGGCAGCAGAAATAGTTTTTGCGAATGTCTATGATCAATGGGGAGAAGTCGAATTCCGAAAGGTCATGGATATGGTTATTTCAGTTTTTGGTGACTGAGATTTTGTCCCTAGAGTTATCTCGATTGTTGCACAACGAGGTTTTGCTGGATATTGCTACGTTTTTGGCACGAAGATGGAGTAATAACTCAAATGTACAGGTTGTTATAAGCGATCAAAAAGTGCCTATTACGAGACCGGATAGAAACCAGATTATGCTTCCCAGTCCATATCACTTTCCTGGAACCAACTTTCAAAGGTACAGACAATGGCGAGTCATGTTATGGTATGAGGCCATGAGACTGACTTATTGTTCCAAAGTAATGAGTTATGATCATATTTTTGGATTTTTGTTAAATACCCTTGAGACCAAGAGATCAGAAATCCTAGGTCTACGGTCTTGGAAAGGAATGGAAAAAGAAATTATATTCAATGAAGGAATTTCCTGGCTATCAAAACCGCTCTTAAATTCACTGTATGGTAAGCATAAGGTCGCAGAAGCCTTTTCTCAGTATTTCCTGAGTGGTTCTTTGAAAGGCGAACTGCTTGGTAATGAATTTTCGAAAGTGCAGAGAGGGGCAGAGCTTGCCAAAAAGATCTTGGATGATGCAATAATCAAGGATCAGGGCACGGATTATATTGAACAACGCATACCTGAGCTCCTGCGGATACTCGAACTAAATTCATTGGCCTCGCTTCCCATTATTACCCCTGCCAACAAGGTCGGCTTTGGCAGGTCGGTCGATGAGAAAGGATTACTTGCTGAAATCGAAAAATTAGTCAAACGGCTAAATTTGGAGCGACGAGATGTAGTGAGAAAGTCAAAAGAAATTATTGAGGGCCACGAAGTGCTTGCCGAATTCAACTCTCTCGTCAAGGAAAGTAAACGAAGTGAAAATAAAGGCTATGAAGGTATTGAAAACCTTGGTCTGAGCGTCCCTAAGGATATGGACTCCGATGAAAGTCAAATTTATGACCTCGACTTAATCCAGAAGACTAAGGCAAAATTCAAGCACTGGAAGACGGGCTGGATCGAAAAGCACGAAGAGACTGGAGATGAATTTGACCCTGAGACTTTTGTAGAAAGGTTATCAAAGACTTTTATTAGTGACTTTAAGTTGTCCTTTAGATCTAAAGTTGCAATTATCTTAGATCACTCAAGTAGCATTGAAGAATCTGAGCAAGACTATAAACGTGCAACCATAGCACTATGCGAAGCTTTGCAGTTTTTGAAAATAAAATTTGGTGTGTACGCTTTTAGTACCGATGCAAGACAAGTCAAATGCTGGATCATCAAACCACCCAGCGCATACTGGACCAAAGTACATGCACGCCGACTCGCGCAAGTCAAGGCTTTAGGAGGCACACCCTTGGCTGATATCTATACATTGCTAGAACCCATTTTGAAATCATTCCGGCCCGATATCGTTGCGACTCTCACTGATGGTGAACCTTCCGACTATGACGCCGTAAGACGAATGGTTCTGTTCTACCGTAGGATGGGTATTCGAATGGCAGCGCTGGGCCTCGGAAGGACATTGAACGCTGCAGTCAACATCAGTCAAAATTTGCAGTATCTTGAGTATGAGAAAAGCCTAGCCGTTAGTAAGCTTGAGGATATTCCAAAGAAAGTTATTAACTTAATGCAGACCTAGAAAATCAAGTCTGAATTCATATCTCTCAGTTTATTCCAATCCGAGATAAAGCCGCTCAAACCCTTGTCGGTGAGTGGATGTGCGAGCATCTTGTGTAATATCTCAGGTGGAACAGTGACTATATCGGCACCGCACTTTCCGGCCTCAATTACATGAAGAGGATGTCGGACGCTAGCCACAAGAATTTCTGTTTCAAATTTGTAGTTGCTAAAAATCTGTTTTATTTCTCTTATGACATTAATCCCGTCTTGGCCGTTGTCATCAAGCCTGCCTATGAATGGACTAATATATGAAGCGCCGGCTTTTGCCGCCAGAATAGCTTGGTTACTAGAGAAAATAAGTGTCACATTAGTTGGTATTCCATCTTGTTTGAGGCTTTTGACGGCTCTTAGGCCAGCAGGAATCATCGGAACCTTCACAACTACATTTTGTCCGTATTTTTTTAGCCTGTGAGCCTCATCCATCATGACTTCATAATCTGTTCCTATAACCTCTAAGCTTACTGGACCCTTAATGGTTCTAACAATCTCGTTCATTATTTGTCTTGGATCCCCTTTCTCTTTTGACAGTAGTGATGGATTCGTTGTTACTCCATCAAGAATGCCCATGTCATTATATCTCCTTATACTTTCTATGCTTGCGCTGTCCAAGAAAATCTTCATCTTGAACTTCTCCTCGCTTCGACTACCACCCCTGCTATGTCAGCAGAAGTTAGACCGTACTTAACTAATAAGTCTTCGATTTCGTCATCCCTGGCTGATTCCCCAAACGTATCCTTCACTCCAATTCTTTTTACTAGAACAGGGTAACGTTCACTACAGGACTCTGCTACTGCGGCACCTAATCCCCCAATAATGCTATGTTCTTCTGCAGTAACGATAATCCCGGTTTGCTTTGCAGCATCATACACCAAATCATGGTCCATAGGTTTTACAGTGAACATATCGATTACACGGCATGAAATTCCTTCCTTATCTTTCAATACCTTTGCGGCCTCAAGTGACCTCTGTACCATCAATCCACAACACATTATTGTGGCGTCATTACCGTCTAAAATGACGTTTCCTTTGCCTATGCTAAATTCCGCATCCTCATCTGAATATACTACCTCACTTGACGGTCTGGCAAGTCTCATATAAAATGGGCCTTGTGACCGCGCAACTTGCTTTGTAAGATGTTTTACGGCTACAGCGTCTCCGGGCGCAATAACTTTCATATTTGGTATTGCTCTCATTACAGAAAAGTCTTCATTTTGTTGGTGAGACGCACCATCAGCGCCAACAGTTAAACCCGCATGCGACACAACGAGTTTGACATTCAAATTAGGATAACATATAGCATTTCGAATCTGGTCTAGACATCTGCCCGGTAGGAAGGCAGCATAAGTACTTGCAAACACTAGCTTACCGGCAATCGCAAGACCGGCTGCAACGGATACCATGTTAGCTTCGGCAATTCCCAGATTAAATAGTCTATCTGGATATTTATCGCCAAATCTTCTAGTTTTCAGTGAATCCGTTGTGTCTGCTCCAACGCATACCAGATCTGGATTTTCTTTTCCTAGCTCTGCTAAAGTTTCCCCATATGCTCCTCTCATGTCGGCTGTCTTTTTCAGGTTACTTAGTTGCATTTAGTTCCTCTTCTATTCCTAGCTCATTTGCCAGTGGAATTAAGATATGTCTGCGTGCTTTAATCCAATCTTGTCTTATACCCAGGCCGGTCGATCGAGTAAGCAGCCTCTTCTCCAATGCCACATTTGCTTTGTGCTTTAACTGTATTATTGCACTGTGTATATCAGAACTGCCATACACAGCATTGCCTGTCACGACAATTTTGGCGCCCGCATCATAAACCTGCTGAAGGGTCCTAGAATCTATACCCCCATCTGCTTCAATATAGCCCTTATAACCATGTTCAGTGAGTTTTCTATTTATTACCGTCATTTTCTGCAAAACTTCTGGCAAAAATTGTTGCCCAGAAAAGCCAGGATTTACGGACATCACTATAAGTACATCAATTTTCTCTAAATGTGAATAGAACCAGTAAGGCAAATCCGTAGATGGATTTATTGCTATACCTGGACTTATGCCGTTTTGCAATAGTCTTTCTGCTATCTCAACGAATTCATCCTCATTGCATGTTTCAGCATGCACCGTAATTATGTCACAGCGAGCCTCTATAAATTTATCAATGTGTCTTAGTGGCTTTTCAATCATAAGATGTGCATCAAAAGGTAGACTCGTAATATGTCTTAATTTCTTAATAGTCTCGGCACTCATAGTGGTATTGTTAACAAATTTTCCATCCATAATATCCAGATGTATCATGTCCGCTCCCCCCCGTTCTGCTTTTCTTATCTTGTCTTCATAGTTCTCTGGCTCCCCTGCTATAATAGAAGGAGCTATTAAACATTCATTTTCAAGTTCTTCAAGCAGTAGAGGTGTGTGTTTTCTTGGAGGAGCCTTACCGTGCCATTGAGGATTGTTGGTCATATGTTTGATTCCATTACCTTTGATCGTGTTTGCTATAATTATGCTAGGTCTATCTTTCACTTGATTCGTCTTGTTAAAGGCATCTATAATCTGCTCTATATTGTGACCATTAACCTCCTCAGTACTCCAATTGAAGGCAGCCCATTTGTCCCTTACAGGATCCAGGGGCATAATATCTTCCGTAAAACCATCCTGCTGTATTCGGTTCCTATCAAGGATTACTGTTATATTGTCTAACTTGAACTTCGAGGCAGCCATGGCTGCTTCCCAAATCTGTCCTTCGTCAGATTCACCGTCTCCTATCAAAACGTACACATGGTTCTTTTTTCCATCCATTTTGCTCGCTAATGCAATGCCGATTGCGACTGATAGTCCTATTCCTTCCGAACCTCCAGAATACTCTATCCCTGGTACGCTTTGATCCTTTTGATATACACTATATCGAACTGGATGGCCCTGAAGCCGTGATCCAAGCTTCCGTAGGGAACTCATCTCGTCGGCGGGAAAATAACCGGCAACAGATAGCGTAGCATAATATCCTGGAGCAGAGTGCGCCTTGGAATTCACGAAGTAGTCCCTTTCAGACCATTGGGGATTGCAAGGATCATGTTTCATTATTCTGAAGTAAAGCGAACCCATTATTTCTGCAGCAGAGAAAGAGGCCCCAGGGTGTCCTGAACCAGCTTCCGCTATCCCCATGATGGCTAACATTCGTATATCCCTGATTTTGGCCCTTAAATTTAGGTAGCGTATCTTAAGACTCATTTTAAAATATTGCACCAACGAAATGACAGATATGCATATAGCAAATCACTACGAAAAATTCCGTATTAGCCAACTTAAAAAGATATATCTATAGCTGACAACCAGACTTCTAAAAATCGCTCATAATTTAAAATAACCGGTATAGTCTAGCTTCTGCATGGTCGAAATAGTCATTGAAAAACCGGGGTTTGATCCAACCCCTTCACCTCTCACAGTCATTGGAATCTTCGAAGATAAGGAATATGAAAAATACTTTAAGTACCTGGGTTCTAGGGCTGAAAACACTATGAAGGAAATAATTTCAGGAAAAGGACTTACAGGAAAACTTGGAACAAGTTTGTTGTTACCTCTTCCTGGTAATGCTGAGGTAAAGAAAATACTATTGATGGGACTTGGCAAAAAAGAAAAGTTCACACGAGAGACCTCGCGAATAGTAGCAGGAAAATCTGCTCTGAAGTCGAGAGAAATAAATGAACCAAATTTCTCCATTTTTCCTTTTGCGGAAATGGACGAAGATGATATTGAGGCAATTGCTGAGGGAATTTTTTTATCTCTATACAACTTTGACAAGTATAAGAGTGGCTCAGAGACAGAAAGTAACAAGATTCAGAAAGTAAAGTTGCTCGTTAATACAACCAATACTGAGAAGCTCCAGAGAAGGATCGGGAAAGTTAAAGCCATTACTGAAGCGGTTAATTTCGTTCGAGACCTAGGTAATCTACCTCCTAACGATTGCTCTCCTGCACAACTAACATCTCAGGGCTTAGCCATGGCAGATCAATTTGGTCTTGTGCCAACGATTCTTGAGCGTTACCAGATGGAGTCTATAGGATTGAACGGAATAGTGTCAGTAGGAAAAGGAAGCAATAATCCTCCCAAAATGCTAGTTCTTGAACATACGGGCTCTTCCACTGATGCAAGGCCGTATTTGTTGGTAGGCAAAGCAGTTACGTTTGATACGGGAGGAATTTCATTGAAACCGAGTGAGAAGATGGATGAAATGAAATTTGATAAATGCGGGGGCTGCACGGTCCTAGGTCTCATGAGAGCTATTAGCGAACTCAAGCTTCCAATAAGAGTAATAGGCATTATACCCTGTGTAGAGAATATGCCATCTAGTAGTTCTTACCGACCTGGTGACATAATAAGGATGTTTAATGGTAAGACGGTGGAAGTTCTAAATACTGACGCTGAAGGTAGAATCATTCTCGCTGATGCAATAGCGTACGGAGTGAAATTCTTTAAACCTAAGGTGATAATTGATCTAGCGACACTTACTGGAGCAAGTATTATTGCATTAGGTGCTAATGTGGCAGCTATGATAGGAACAGACAATAAACTTAAAACTCGGTTGAAGAAATTGTCTGAGGAAACAGGCGAAAAGGTTTGGGAGCTACCACTATGGGACGAATTTCACGATCAGATTAAGAGTCACTTTGCTGATATTAAGAATATAGGTGGGAAACCGGCAGGAGCAATAACAGCAGCAGCTTTTCTATCAAATTTCACGGACGAAATTCCTTGGGTCCACATAGATATTGCTGGAACAGCTTGGACTCAGGAAGGAACGTCAGAAAAGAGCTATAATCCTAAGGGGGCCACTGGATTTGGCTTACGTACAATAGTAAAGTTCCTCATAGAAGAATCTCTAGAAAGTACATAGATTAACTTGACACGCCAGCACTGCCGTTTCCCGACCGCTCACGCAGGTCAGTAACACAGCAGCGATAGCAGGTTTGACTTCCGGGTTCGGAATGGGTCCGGGTCGCGCCCTGCTTCTATGACCGGCTAATCAATATTCGGCAAAACGGACATTTTAATTTTATTGAAGCCTAAGCCTAGCTGTGATAGAAAATTTGCAGCTGATCGGTCGATAATTCCTAGTTCGCTTACGAATTTCTTAGAACGTAGCATAAATGCACACAAGCTATATAATATATTGTTGTTGAAACTAGTCAAAATTGGTCCAAAATCCGGAAAAAACACATAGAGTAGCAGTTCTTGACGAAGATTTGTGTCAACCACGCAAATGTGGACTGGAGTGCATAATCTATTGCCCTGTAAATAAGACAGGCGGGGAGTGCATAGTTCAGAGAGAAACTGATGGGAAAGCAGTAATTTCAGAGGACTTATGTACTGGCTGTGGAATATGCGTAAAGAAGTGTCCATTTGACGCCATTGTAATAGTAAATCTTGCCAAAGAACTGGGAACCGACAAAATGCATCAGTTTGGCATTAACTCGTTCAGATTGTATCGACTTCCTATACCTAAAAAAGGCCATGTAGTAGGGTTGCTTGGTAAGAATGGGATCGGCAAATCAACCATAGTTAATATCCTGTCGGGAAATGTCCGACCGAACTTTGGTAATTACAATAAAGATCTCACTTCTGACGAAATCATTGACAGATTTCAGGGTATGGAACTAAAATCTCACTTCGAAAAGATATTGAATGGAACCATTCGTTCGTCCATTAAACCACAAATGGTATCCATGATTCCTAAGTTCTTTAAAGGCACAGGTCAACAGCTTCTCGATAAATATGACGAACGCAAAGAGTATGATAGAGTAATTTCACAACTGGGGCTGCACAACTCTCTGGATAGAAATCTCGGTGAACTGAGTGGCGGGGAACTACAAAGGATAGCAGTCGCTGTAGCAGCTGTAAAGGATGCCGACTATTATTTCTTCGATGAACCATCATCGTATAACGACGTATATCAGAGGCTCGCCATCGCAAGAGTCATTCGTGAGCTTGCTAAAGAAGGACGAAGTGTAATGGTCGTTGAGCACGACATAGGTCTATTAGACTACCTTTCAGATTATATTCATATTCTATATGGCGAACCCGGTGCATATGGAATTGTATCGACTCTACAGGGCACAAAGATTGGAATCAATAGTTTTCTTGAGGGTTTTCTTCCCTCTGAGAACATAAGATTCCGAGATAAAAGCTATACTTTTGATATAAAGGGTTCAAGCGAGGAACAAATTCCTAATAAATTTATAGCGGAATATTCCGATCTCAGGAAATCATTTCTTTCGTTCTCTGTTGTGGTTTCGGCAGGTCGTATAAGGGAAGGAGAAATAGTAGGAGTCGTCGGCGCGAATGCTCTTGGCAAAACTACTTTTATGAAGATGTTAGCAGGAGTCGAAAAACCTGACGAGGGTCACATTAAACGTGGATCCACAGTCTCATTTAAGCCTCAATATCTAAATAACGACTACGACTCAACCGTTATTTCACTCCTCATGACTGCATATCAGAACATCATAGAGGGTTCTCATATTGAGGGGGAAATAATTTTTCCTCTTGGAATTAAGAGGTTATATGAAAAAAGTGTTAGGAATCTTAGCGGAGGAGAACTACAGAAGGTTGCAATTGCAGCGTGCCTTATTCGAGAAGCTGATATATACGCACTGGATGAGCCCTCTGCTTTCCTTGATATTGAAGATAGAATTGCCCTTGCCAAATTCTTGCACCGCTTTGTTAGGGGTAGAGGAAAAACTGCCATTGTTATTGACCACGACATGCAATTAGTGGATCTCTTGGCTGATTCGCTAATTTTCTTCCAAGGCGAGCCTGGATTACGCGGCCTTGCTGGTCAATCAATGAAAAAGGAAGAAGGAATGAATAAATTCCTAGCGACGCTGTCTGTTACGTATAGAAGGGACGAAACCACGGGAAGGCCGCGGATTAACAAGGAAGGCGGAAGATTGGATAGATTACAAAAAGAGGCAGGCCAATTTTACTACCTAGACAAATAAAGCATTTGCATTTGCTCCTGTTATGTCTAACAAATTAAAGAGACTCCTAAACGATATATTGGAACCTAGTGAGAGACAAATTGTCTTTTCTTCATACGATGTTGTAGGAGACATTATCATTATGAAAATACCTGATTCACTATTGTACAAGAAGCACGCTATCGGCAAAAGGCTACTTGAAAATACAAAATCTGCCAGTAGTGTTTTCCTTCAGACTTCATCTGTGGAAGGAGATTTCAGGCTCCGTAAGCTAGAACTGATTGCAGGCGCCGACAGAACGATAACTGAATACCGTGAACATGGATGTCGGTTTAAAGTAGATGTTAGTGAGGTCTATTTTTCACCACGGTTGTCTACTGAGAGGCGTCGAATAGCAGAAATGGTACAGGATGGCGAAATCATAACGAACATGTTTGCAGGGGTGGGGACCTTTTCAATTCTGATAGCAAAGATGAACCCCAGCTCAAAGGTTTTCAGTATCGATTCTAATCCAAAAGCAAGTATATTGTGTCTCATAAACGCGAAGTTAAATAGAGTTCAGGATCGAGTCTTCCCATTTTGTGGCGACGCAAAGTACATCGCGGGCAATATCCTATCTGGACTTTCACATCGTGTGTTAATGCCTCTGCCTGAAAAAGCCAAGCACTTTGTTGATTCAGCCATTGCATGCCTTGGCAATAACAGAGGGTTTATTCACTATTTCGCACACGTAAGGGCTAGTAACAAGAAGGACGCAGTCAATGAGGGTAAATTAGATTCCACGGAGGCATTCAAACGCTATAACCACATAATAAGTGCTACACGAGTCGTAAGAGAGGTGGGGCCGAGATTGTACCAGATTGTTTCTGATGTATTAGTTGCTAATCATTGAAGTCCTCGCCTCTTGATCAGCTTATGTTCTTGGTGTCGTAGCCATTGTAAATCCAATCCATGCCATGACAGCAGCTAATGCTGCAACGGCTACGAGTACTGTGGCCTGTAAAATAAGAAGTCCCCATTGAGAAGAAAGCAAAAAATACGAATAAATCAAGAAGAGGAATATCGAACTAAACAGTAGTGCTAGTCCTATTAACCTATTTGCCTTGCCAAGAGAGTTCATTGTGTCACTGATTGAATTCGAAGGCCATAAGGTATGCATCTTCTCCGTCACGATAGTATGAGTGCAACCTTGACTTTATAAGAAAGCCTATGCTTTGATACATTTTAATAGCAAGGTTATTACTGGCTCGGACTTCCAAATATATTTCATCGCATTTTCTCCCTGCAAGACCATTTATTGCTTCTACCAAAAGTGATCTACCAATACCTTTTCCTCGGTGTTCTTGCAAGACAGCAACAGAGACCACATGACCCTTCTTTACAAACCCCAACTTGCGGAAGTTGGAAAACCCAAATTCTATCTTGCACATTATATATCCCACAATCTTCTGATTCGTTTCAGCAACAATGAAAGATTCTGGCAACTCTTTTAATATCGATTCAAAGAAATAATCTGAATAGTGTTCAGGAAGAGAAACTGTATTTATCTCTACTACGGAAGGAAGATCGGAAGGGCTACAATGCCTAATGATACAATCTCCGATCTTTCGGAGGGCTGATTGCAAATTAACACATAATGAACTAAACAAATTATTTAATCTTATCAAGGAATTTTCCGACTGCAACCTGTAAGCAATACATGTATGAGGATCGTTTTCTTTACCTTCCTTCCTTCTTTTATATAAGAAAAAATATTGATTTTAAATATTTGATTCTTATTCCTTAATGCCGGTTGCCTATTAAGACCTAGCTATGTTAACCGCTTTAGCAATTTCGAAGCTAAGCTTAAATTTTTCTCGGCAGTACAACCGAAAAATAAAAATATTCACTTTTTGTGAAACAACCATTCAACCACTACTATATATGAGGAATTCTTGAAGGGAGTCGAACGAGTAAAAGTACCCGATAGGGCACCGGCTGGAAAGACATACATATCTGTTAGAATTCATAAGAACACTTTCTGTATTTCTAGTATTATTATGTCTTTGCATAGAAATTATTACCTATCATATGAGTTGAGACGCATTATGCTGCTTATCCCCATTCCAATGACCAGTCCGAGAAGAAATCCACCAATAACATCAGCAAGGTAATATTGCATGATATACAATCTCGAAAATGCCATAAAGAACGGATAGGACCATATTAGCATAGCTAACAATTTTGATTTACTAATAATCTTGAATTCAATGATGTATGCAAAGCATGTTACAATTGCGATGTGGCTTGCTGGATATGACAGATTCTTCGCCAGGGGCGAAACGACTTCTTCTTCTATTGCCTGATTTTGTGACGTGTAAAGAGAATAGGGAAAAATGTCTGGCGGAGTATGTCGGCCAACTAAGATTTTGATATACATAGATGAAATAATAATAATTAGAATACAAGTGAGAAAAACCATCCCAACCTTCCTAGTACGTTTTATAATAGTAAGGGCTATCGCAAGAAGCAGTAAAGTTGAAGTGTCCCCCAAAAGTGATAAATTGATCATAATCAAGTTTAACGCATTATTTCCGTGCAATATTCTAAAGACGGATGTAATTAGGTCATCAAGAACAGAAGTCGCTCCAATATTTACCAGTATAGAAAGAGCGGCAAAAACTGATATCAACAAGAAAAATCGTGGTGACCGAACTGGAGTCCATCCAATATACCCAACAGATTTACTCGACAATATTGTAAAAAAGTGAGACTGCTTGAACTTAAATATCGTTCTAATCTTGGGCTAGGCGCTCGCTTAAAGATTGACTATCTTACGATTAAAATCAGAATTGAAATTTTCAATTACAGGGATTTGGAATCCTTTTCAAGAATCTTTGCTGATTCTGGATCCTTTGATGCAAAATAGTTTACCATACCTAATTTCATTACCTTAAGTGCCAATAGGGCACACTTAACTCTAGCAGGTCCAAGATTTGTAAGGCCTATATTTTCAAGGATATCCATCTTCGCTATATCCTTTACACTAGTAAGTGGTTTGTTGATTACCATTTCTGTAAGCATGGAAGCACTGGCTTGGCTTATGGCGCATCCCCTCCCTTCAAATTTAATATCCATTATTCTGTCCCCCTGAATTTTCATGTGGATATCTATTTCGTCTCCACATAGAGGGTTGCTATCGTGAGTGCTGATATCTGCCCCTGGAAGTTTCCCCTTGTTCCGAGGGTTTCTATAATGATCTAATATAATTTCTCGATATATGTCATCACTCAAATTTTGAACAATCTCCTTGCATCGTAAAGCGCCTGTACAAATAAGTCTATTTCTTC
>Ga0126304_10000031_pt1 | contig 32209 bp, 29 predicted proteins | sample Plot25_FD_92538 | JGI IMG/M metagenome (GOLD analysis project Ga0126304, IMG submission 92538) | Serpentine soil microbial communities from UC McLaughlin Reserve, CA, USA - Plot25 | ecosystem: Environmental > Terrestrial > Soil > Grasslands | place: USA: UC McLaughlin Reserve, Lake County... | reverse complement strand
AGTGATATGCGATGTAGAACGTTGTATGAGGATACACAATCCAAACATAAAAAACCATTTAATCACCGGTCGCCTTATCATCAGCCAACGGTCAACGGCCATCGACTAACGACCGTCCATTCACCATTCATCATGACATCTCACATCCCACATGCTACTTGATATAATTTTTCTCATTTTCTTAGTAGCCGGGGCAATTAAAGGCTTGCAGCGCGGATTCATCATCGGTATATTTTCAATTATAGCAATTATTATCGGACTTGCCGCTGCAATGAAGCTATCTACCGTGGCCGCGGGCTATCTCGATGATTCGGTAAATGTCTCGGCGCGTTGGCTACCGGTAATATCGTTTATCCTCGTTTTTATAGTTGTGGTGGTATTGGTAAGGCTAGGAGCCAACATACTTCACAAAACTGTTGAGGTTGCATTCCTGGGATGGGCGAACAGGGTGGCAGGTGCGGTACTGTATATTTTATTATACACTATCGTGTTTAGTGTGTTGCTCTTTTTTGCCGAACAATTACAAATCGTGAAGGAAGAAACCATCATAGAATCAAGGGTATATTCCTGGGTTAAGCCTTTGGGCCCTTATATCATTGATGGACTAGGTGCAGTGATTCCTTTTTTTAAGGACATGTTCGATGAGTTAAAAGCATTTTTTGAAAGTATGTCAAAACAGGTTTCTTTTTTACCTTCATATTAAGAAAGCGAGTCGGCCTACGTGACATCACTTGAAATTTCCATTAAGTGTCAATGAGTTCACACCGCAACTTTAATAAACGACATTGCCCGCACACCCTTTACATCCTTGTAATATGTTTTTTGCACTAAAAAAAGTATTTTAGCGCTTAATTATAAGATTCAACTTATTCATCAATGGATTACGAGATCAAACAAGTGGAGAAGTTTAAGTTTGTCGAAGAGGGAGATGGAGAGCCATTGATCTTGTTGCATGGTTTATTTGGCGCTCTCAGCAACTTCCGTGAAATAATTGAATACTTCAAGCATCACAACAAAGTTATCGTACCTCTGCTGCCGTTATTTGATCTCGATTTACTCCATACCACCGTTGGCGGACTCGAAAAATTTGTCTACAAGTTTATTGAACATCGGGATTATAAGAACGTTCATTTACTAGGAAATTCTTTAGGCGGACATGTGGCCTTATTACACGTATTGAAACATCCGGCAAAGATTAAATCGGTAATCCTAACAGGAAGTTCCGGTTTGTTCGAAAATGGAATGGGCGATAGCTATCCGAAGAGGGGCGATTATGAGTATATTAAGAAGAAAACAGAATTAACATTTTACGACCCTACCAACGTAACCAAAGAACTCGTAGATGAAGTGTATGGGATCGTGAACAACCGGCTGAAAGCAGTAAAGGTAATTTCACTTGCTAAAAGCGCTATCAGAAATAATTTGGGCGAAGAACTCAATCAAATCAAACAACCTACGTTACTTATCTGGGGAAATAACGATACGATTACCCCTCCTTTCGTTGGCCGGGAATTTCACAGGCTAATCCCTCGCAGCGAATTACATTTTGTTGATAAATGCGGTCATGCGCCAATGATGGAGGTGCCTGGGGAGTTCAACCGCATTTTGCATAAATTTTTGACAAAATTGAATGAGCCCGCAGCGGTCGCCTGAAAAATTCAGTCTAGTACGTTGAAGACATGTAAGGATTATTGACGAGTTAGTAACCTTTCAACATTACTTATTGTGTTAAACAAGGAATTGATATCTGCTTCTATACCCACTCTTACCCTGAACGATTCCATCTTTCAGGCCCTGGAGCTTATGTCTGAATTCCATATTACACAGTTGGCTGTTGTCGGGGAAGAAAAATATCTTGGATTGGTTTTCGAAGAGGATCTGATGAATGTAGATAATACTGCCTCACTTCAATCTATCCATACACACTTTTCTAAAGTTGCCGTACGGGCGAATACCCATTTCATTGAGTCTGTCCAAACAGCGAACGATTACAATCTTACCATTGTGCCCGTAATTGAAAATGAAAATGAATTTGTAGGCGTAATCCCTGCTACCGATCTGTTAAAGCAACTCGGTAAAATCACCGGAGCCAGTGAACCAGGGGGTTTGATTATCATTCAAATGGATCAACGCAATTTTTCTTTTGCAGAGATTAGCAAGCTGGTCGAAACCAACGATGCACAAATCACTCAACTAAATACTTATTGGGATAATACACTCGAGGCCTTTTTTGTAACTCTGAAAATTAATAAATTCGAAATTTCAGACATTGTTGCCACCTTCCAGAGATATGAATACGAAGTGAAATACTACTTCGGTGAGGAGTTATATGAGAACGAATTAAAAGATAATTACGACCATTTAATGAATTACCTTAATATTTAAAGCCTCGACGTACGAAGTAAAAATTTTCTTTAGTTCGTACTTCTAACCTCTAACTTGCATTTAATCTTATCTTAAAAGGATGGCTCGGGGGATGGTTGCGAACATGCGGATATCAAAAAAATATTGGACTCTTTTTTATTTATTGTTTTGCCAGATGATCATCCAGGGCCAGTCCTCTCTGCCCGACAGCTTAATGGATCTTCCCCTTTCGGCTCCTCTCGTTTCTGTCGAATCAAATAATCCAGCGCCATTTATTATTGGTAATATAGTAATTGAAGGAAATAAGCGAACAAAATCTTACATCATCGAAAGGGAGATTGCGTTTAAAAGAGGCGATTCAGTGACACTGCCGGCACTCGTACAGGGTTTTGAAACCTCACGTCAGCGATTAATGAATACTACTTTATTCAATGATGTAGTTGTTGCCCTAAAATCTTTTCGGGGGTACTATGTTGATATCATCATTGCAGTTAAGGAGCGATGGTACATCTTTCCAATTCCATATGTGAAACCTGTTGATAGAAACCTTACAGAATGGGCAACCCAGGGACTTGGATTGGACCGGGTGAACTATGGCTTCAAATTTACCTATTACAATTTTACCGGGCGGAACGACAAATTAAGGTTGTGGCTGATTACGGGGTATACTAAGCAGATTCAATTTCAATATGAACAACCCTATGCCGACAAAAACCTCAAACATGGTTACAAAGTTGGCGTAGCGTACGCATTCAATAGGGAGGTGAACTATCAAACGATAAGAAACCAGCAACATTTCGTTGATACATTATCGGGCACCCGAAGATGGAATGCAAGCATTGAATATACTTACCGGCCTAAAATAAAAACGATTCATTCGTTCAGGCTGGGCTTTGTTCACCACGAGGTGGATCCCGAGATTATCACACTAAATCCAAAATACTTTAATACTGATGAAAACAAAATAAGTTATCCCGAAATCTCATATACCTTAACCTATAATAACGCTGATTATATACCGTATCCCCTGACCGGATGGCTGGCTGAAGCATCGCTTTTGAAAAGAGGCTTGAATAGTGATGTGAGCATGTGGCAGCTCGGTGCTAAGTTTACACGGGCCTGGCGCCTTGCGAATAAAACATATTTTGGGTGGCAGGGTTTCGGCATGATTCGTCTTCCATTTGACCAACCGTTCATTAATCAGCGAATGCTCGGATATAGCGACCTGTATGTTCGAGGCCTTGAAAAGTATGTAATAGATGGCGTAGCGGCCACCTTGTGGAGACATACGTTGCGTTATGAACTTCTTAAATTTTCAGTGCCAACGTTTATACAATCCCGAACGCACGATGAAATACCGTTCCGCATTTATCCAAAAGTGTTCTTTGATTATGGATATGTGTATAATAAATACTTTACAAATAATTCGCTGGTCAACCGGCCACTTTACTCAGCGGGGTTTGGAATCGACGTCGTAACTTTTTACGATTTTGTTTTGCGCCTCGATTATAGCTTCAACCAATTAGGTCAAAACGGGCTATTTTTACACCTTAAGAATGAATTCTGACAGGATCAATCGCCCCTCTATGCACGGCTCTCGATAACATGAATATAATCTTGATACATGAAGGTAGCTATCTATAGCAGGATCATTGATTCTGATCAGCATCCCGCTGTACAACAATTGTTTGACGAATTATCAAAGAAGAACATTGACATCATAATCTCCCAACCATTTTACGAAACAATCCGTAACTATCTTAGATTTTCCGAGGAGCCGGCAGTCTTTCATGATTCCCAAAACCTGGATGCCTCAATTGATTTCTTAATCAGTCTCGGAGGTGACGGAACTTTATTGGATACAGTGACACTGGTGAGGAATAAAAACATACCTGTATTGGGAATTAACTTTGGAAGATTGGGATTCCTGGCAAGTATGGGTCATGAAGAATATCAAACAGCTATCCAGGCTCTTATTGACAGGACGTACGTCATCGAAAAAAGATCTCTGATCCATCTAGACGCAAATAAGGTCTTGTTCAATAACATGCCTTACGGGTTGAATGAATTCGCGATCCATAAAACCGATACGTCCCCGATGATAAAAATCCATACCTATTTAAACGGTGATTTCTTAAATACTTATTGGGCCGATGGCGTGATAGTAGCTACTCCTACGGGATCTACCGGCTATTCACTCAGTTGCGGAGGACCAATTGTGTTCCCGGAATCTGGAAGTTTAGTGATAACCCCGGTAGCACCGCACAATTTGAATGTTAGAACCATAGTTGTTCCTGATAACAACATCATTTCATTTGAAGTAGAGGGCAGAACGGATAACTTTATTTGTGCACTCGATTCCCGGAAAGAGATTGTAGATAAGAAAATACAACTCGCTGTGCGGCGGGAAGCTTTCACAATCAGCCTGGTGCGTTTGAATGAGAACAATTTTTTACAGACCCTTCGTTCTAAACTTTCGTGGGGACTTGATACCAGAAATTAACGTTTATGATGAAAGAAAATAGTGTTTGAAAGCGTTGGATGCAAACACTTAATTTTCTTATATTGTTCATTATATTGCAAAACATGAAGAAATATTTTGCTCTTGCCGTACTCATTTCCGCTATGGGAATAAATAAAGCCAATGCTCAGTGGGAAAGTATAACACATGAGGGAGAAATTGGTATATCTGTGGGCGCTTCACATTACTTCGGAGACCTCAATACAAGAGCAAGCCTAAACCGCCCCAAACTCGCTGTAGGTGCTTTTTTTCGTAAGCAATTTGGAAATTACACTGGTCTCCGGGTGAGCGCACATTTTACACAACTGGGATATTCTGATATTTATAATACCGACAATGACTTCCAGAGAAGAAGAAACCTAAGCTTTAATACAAATCTGTTCGAACTCGCTGTACAGGGCGACTTCAATTTCTTCAAATTTATTCCCGGTGATCCTTATCACAGGTGGACTCCATATGTGACTTTAGGTGCTGGCATTTTTAGTTATGATCCTTACGCTTTTTTAGACGGGAAGAAGGTTTTGCTTCGTCCATTGGGTACTGAAGGACAAGGTGATAGTGCTTATCCGGACCGAAAACCCTACAGCACGATGGGATTTTGCTTTCCCTTTGGAGTGGGAGTTAAATATGCGATCAATGACAGAATGAATATAGGATTAGAAATCACACATCGGTTCACCACTACCGACTACATTGATGACGTCAGTAAGACGTATATTGGTATCGACCGGTTTCCGGGCATTCGTCAACCCGACGGCTCCATTGCACCTTCGACCGCGGGTCTTTTACAAGATCGCTCCTACGAAACAGGAACTCCCATTGGGATTGCAGGAAGGCAACGAGGCTATCCGAAACAAAAAGATCAGTATGTGATAGCCGAGGTTACCTTCTCTATGAACCTGACTTCATATCGTTGTCCTTCGGCACAATAGGCGACGGCTGATTCGATTCGGCACACTTTTGTTAATTGGCAGAATACCTGGCTTTATCTACACACTCTAGCCGGGTTTTTGTACATTTGCCCCCTTCTTAACTTTTAAAGAGTAATGGACAGTTTGAAAACGCATATTGATCTGGAGCGTTTACCGCGTCATATCGCCATCATAATGGATGGAAATGGAAGGTGGGCGCGTGAAAAGGGAAAGGACCGCTTATATGGGCACTTTCATGGAGTTGAAAGTGTTCGGGACATTGTTGAAGGTTGTGCAGAGCTTGGCGTCGAGTACCTTACCCTCTATGCTTTTTCCACGGAGAATTGGGATCGGCCGGCCTATGAGGTTACCGGGCTCATGGAACTACTTGTCGAAACGATCAGAAAAGAAACCGAGACACTTAACAAAAACAATATTAAGCTTCATGTCATCGGCGACATGAATATGTTGCCGGAGTATGCGCGTAAAGAACTCAGCGAATCTCTTGAATTCACAAGTAGAAATACCGGCTTGAACCTGATTATGGCACTCAGTTATAGTAGCCGTTGGGAGTTGGTTCAGGCCGTGAAACAAATAGCAACAGATGTGAAAACCGGTAAGATAGAGCCAGAGCTGATAACACAGGATACTTTGGAGCAGTATTTGTGTACACGCCAGTTTCCTGATCCGGAACTGATGGTTCGCACCAGCGGAGAATACAGGATCAGTAATTTCTTATTATACCAATTGGCCTATGCTGAATTATATTTTACTAACGTTAGATGGCCTGACTTCCGTAAAGAAAATTTGTACGAAGCTATTCTCGACTTCCAGAAAAGAGAACGTCGCTTTGGAAAAACAAGCGATCAACTACAAGATGATTTAACACTCCCCCTTATTTAAAAATCGCTCCTGGACTGATATTCGTGCGATCGCCAGCAGGAGTTTAACAAATACTTTTAATAAATCCTTTTAATTTGCCCTACATTAAAAAACCCGGAATGCAGTGGAAGTTTACCTCAAGTTCTTACTTGCTGGCCTTATCTCTTTTTCTTACAGTTTCGATACAAGCTCAGGTTACTGACACCCTACCAACTTCCATAGATCCCGCTCTTTTAGAAGTTACCAGTTCAAAAGTTCCAAAAGAATATACGATTGCAGGCATAAAAGTTACGGGTACAAAACATCTGGATGAGCAGTTGCTGGTATCAATTTCTGGTATCAATGTTGGCGATAAAGTAATGATTCCCGGTGGCGATAATTTTAGTAAGGCGATTCTCAATCTTTGGAAGCAAAACCTTTTTGCCAATGTTCATATCTATCTAACGCGGATAGATGGTGGCAATATATATATCGAAATCGAGGTTACCGAACGTCCGAGGCTTTCGAAATTCTTTTTTAAAGGAATTAAAAAATCGGAGCAAGACGAATTACAAACGAAAACTGGTCTTATCCCTGGGCGCGTAGTAACGGAAAATGTGAAGAGAAGCGCTGTTGAGGCCATTCAAAAGTACTATACTGATAAAGGATTCCAGAGTGCGACAGTAAACATCCAGGAACAAAAAGATGCCGCGCTTCCGAACTCGGTAAACGTTACTTTTTTCGTAGAGAAAGGAAAAAAAGTACGTATCAACCAGGTCAGTTTTTATGGTAATGAAAGTGTGGCTGAGCTAAAGCTAAAAAAGCAACTGAAAGGAACTAAGGAGATGACTAAGATCACCCTGTTTCCTTCGAATGAGCAAGGACCTTACGGTAAAAACGATCCTGTAAATTTCGGCAAATACATGGCAGGGATGGGATTTTTATCCATATCCAAAACCCGGGATTTTCTAGACCCATACTTCCGTTTTAAATTATTCAGTTCAGCCAAATTCAATCAAAAAAAGTACGAAGAGGATAAGGAAAAGGTGCTGGAATTTTATAACTCTCTCGGCTTTCGCGATGCGGTTATCATTGCCGATACACAGTATTACAATAAAAACGGAAATTTAAATGTAGACTTGAAAGTTGATGAAGGAAGGCGATACTACTTTGGAAATATTACCTGGAGAGGTAATACAAAATATTCCGATTCCATCCTGAACTTCATATTGGGAATTAAGAAAGGAGATATCTATAACCTGGATGTACTTAATAAAAAATTGGGCAAGCAATTAACAGCTGAAGGAGGCGATATCAGCGGATTGTACCAGGATGATGGCTACCTTTTCTTCGCGGTAGATCCGGTAGAGACCGCGGTATATAACGATACAATCGATTTTGAGATCAGACTAAGAGAAGGCCCCCAGGCCACTATCAAAAACGTAACGATCTCCGGTAATGAGAAGACAAAGGAACATGTAATCAGAAGGGAACTCAGAACATTGCCCGGCGAAAAATTCAGCCGTAGTGATCTTATTCGCTCAAACCGCGAGATTGCACAGTTGGGATATTTTAACCAGGAGAAGATCGGTATTAACCCGGTTCCAAATCCCGACGATGGCACGGTTGACATTAACTACACTGTTGAAGAAAAATCCTCTGACCAGTTAGAGCTTTCCGCTGGCTGGGGTGGCGGTATTGGTTTAACTGGTACCCTTGGTGTTTCATTTAACAACTTCTCGATAAGGAATATTTTTAGTAAAAAAGCCTGGGATCCCTTGCCAACCGGCGATGGTCAGAAGTTGAGCGTAAGAGTTCAGTCGAATGGGCGGGCTTATCAATCGTATAATCTTTCGTTCACTGAACCATGGTTGGGAGGTAAAAAAAGAAATTCGTTTACAGTAAGTTTATACAAGAGTGTTTTTCGTACTGGCGGAATTGATAATAACAACCGGTATTACTTCAGTGATACAAACAAGCTGAAAAACTTTGGTGCGTCAATATCACTTGGGAAGCAGTTGAAGTGGCCTGATGACTTCTTCCAACTTATTTATTCGGTCAATTTCACCCAATATAGGTTACAAAACTACCGGCTATTCACAAACGAGTTTGATAGTGGTACTTCCAACAACTTCAATGTGAAAATTACATTAGCGCGAAATTCCGCGGGTCCAAACCCTATATTTCCAACAAGCGGTTCGAATTTTCTTTTGAGCGGTCAATTCACACCACCCTATTCCCTGTTCCGGAATGAATTTGATCCGGTTAAACGAAACCAAAAGAGTTATGAAGCACCTGAATTTCATAAGTGGCGTCTGAATGCTGAATGGTATATTCCAATTGGGAAACCGATGGGCGCGGATAAGAGTAAGCAATTTGTGCTGAAAGTAGCAGCTAAGTATGGGTTCATGGGTCGATACAATAAGGACATTCCATTTTCACCATTTGAACGCTTCCAGGTGGGTGATGCAGGGCTGGCAAACGGAAGTTATATCCTGGGGTATGATATCATTGCCCATCGGGGTTATCCGGTATATGAAAACTCAAATCCCAAGATCAATCCTGACCAGCAAAGTGCACAGCAGTATTTTACTATGTTCAATAAATATACCATCGAACTTAGGTTTCCGTTCTCAACAAATCCCAGTAGTACTATCTACGGGTCTACCTGGTTTGAGGCGGCCAATGGTTGGTATGATTACAAAACTTACAATCCATTCCGCTTACGCAGAAGTGCTGGTGTGGGCGCACGCTTCTTCCTGCCGATGTTTGGCTTGCTCGGATTTGATTATGGCGTTGGGTTTGATCGTTTGAGACCCGGTGCGAAGTTTAAGGATGCAACCCGCTTTACGTTCATGCTGGGTTTCGAGCCGGAATAATTTATTAAACTTTATAAAACGACATATATGAAAAAGATATGGCTTGTTGTATGCACCATGTTCATCTTCGCAATTGGAGCCACTGCCCAACGCTACGCGATTGTGGATACAAAGTACATTCTTGATAAGATTCCTGATTACCAGGAGGCGCAAAAAAAACTTGATGAATTCAGTGTTCAATGGCAAAAAGAAATAGACACCAAGCAATCCGATTTAGACAGAATGTACAAAAATTTCGAGGCTGAACAGGTCTTGCTGAGCGATGAACTGAAGAAAAAAAGAGAAGACGAGCTTTTCGTGAGAGAGAAGGAATTGCGCGATTTACAGCGGAAACGTTTTGGCTTCGAAGGGGATCTTTTCAAAAGGAGGCAAGATCTGGTAAAACCCATACAGGATAGGGTGTATAACGCAATACAGAAAATTGCTGTGAACCGTCAATATGATTTTATTTTAGACAAAAGTGAAGGAATTACTATTATCTTTGCCGACCCAAAATTGGACCGAAGCGAAGATGTGCTAAGGGAATTGGGCGTTAAATAAAAGCCAAAGCATCCTCGGTAAAACAACGTTGGGGGCGCCATTTTCAACTTAATAAAAATATTATCGGGAAGCTAAACCCCCCGGTGACCCTAAAAAAAGAAAAAGCATGAAAAAGTTTTTTACCATTGCGGTAGTAGCGAGCGTTTTATTGATTGCCGCAACACCAGTAACTGCACAAAACAAAATCGGTTATATCAGTACCGAAGAACTGATCAGCATTATGCCTGAAACCGTAAAGGCGGATTCAAATCTCACACAATTCAGAAATGCCCTTGTTCAAAATGCACAGGATAAACAGAATACGCTGGAAACGGCCATCGGAAAATTCAATAAGGATTCTGCTAGCATGACCCAGGCAAGGAAAGACGTTCAGAGAACAGAGTTACAAAAAATGCTGCAAGATCTTCAGGGTGAAGAACAAAGAATTCAACAGCAGTTACAACAAAAACAACAGGAATTAATCGGGCCAATAAACAAGAAAGCTTTCGATGCCATTCAAGCCGTTGCCAAAGAGAATGGATATGGTTATGTGTTTGAAAAAAATGCCTTACTGGTTGCTCCTCCGGGTGAAGATATTATTCCTTTAGTTGCTAAGAAATTGAATATTAAGCTTCCGGCTCAAACAACAACAACGCCTCCCACTACGGCTCCGAAGCCAGCTCCCAAACAATAAGAATTCGTCAAAAAATAAGTAAAAGCCGTTCGACACAGAACGGCTTTTCGTTTTTGAAGCCTCTATCATAATAAACTTATCACTTATTTTTGAATATGTCTTTTACTCATCCTATTGGCATATTCGATTCAGGCTATGGCGGCTTAACCGTTATGAAAGAAATATTAGCCAGGCTTCCTCAATATGACTACCTGTACCTGGGAGACAACGCAAGAGCTCCATACGGAAACCGTTCGTTCGATACAGTTTATCATTACACACTGGACTGTGTAAAATGGTTTTTTACAAACGGCTGTCATCTTGTAATCCTGGCATGTAACACGGCTTCGGCCAAGGCTTTGAGAACAATTCAGCAAAAGGATCTACCCACACTGGCTCCTGAAAAACGAGTATTGGGAGTGATTAGACCTACTTCGGAAATTATCGGAAAATATACACAGACAAAGCATGTAGGTATTTTGGCAACCACCGGCACGGTTCAATCTAATTCGTACGCCATGGAAATTGAAAAGACATTTCCAGAAGTTTCTGTCTACCAGGAAGCATGCCCGATGTGGGTGCCTCTTATTGAGAATAAAGAACACAATGGCGCAGGTGCCGGCTATTTTGTAAAAAAACATATTGACTCGCTATTTCACAAATCCGATAAGATCGATACTGTTTTGCTCGCATGTACGCATTATCCGCTATTGATAAACTCAATAAAGAAGTTCTTGCCTCCAGGCATCCAGGTTCTCTCACAGGGAGAAATCGTAGCTGATAGCCTGGCCGACTACCTCAAGCGTCATCCCGAAATTGAAAAACTGTGCACAAAACAATCAGAATACAGGTTTTATACTACCGATTCAGTCGAAGATTTTGACAATCATGCCAGTATCTTCTTCGGGCAACCAGTAAAATCGGCTCATGTCAACCTATAGCGCGCACCTTTGTGAATACGCAAAAAACTTCGCTGCTACGATAGCCTATTTTATAAAAATCTATTGGCCTAAGTGCTGATTTGCATTACCTTTGCGGTCCTTTCACAACATGTATGGGATGGTGCCCATCGTGTGTTGGAAAACAGTCTGTTACTCCACAGGCATTACAAAACGGGAAAAAAATTAAATAATGAAACGTACATTTCAACCTCACACAAAGCGCCGTAAAACTGTTCATGGTTTTCGTAAACGCATGGAAACGGCTAACGGACGTAAGGTCCTGGCGGCTCGTCGCAGAAAAGGCCGCAAGAAATTGAGTATTTCTGACGAAAGCAAACTGAAGTAATCTGATTGCTTCACAAAGAAGCGCAGCATATAAATATTTTATAGCTCCGAACTTTCGGAGCTTTTTTAGTTTTGACAACTGTTTACATTGGCGAAGACGTTTACTCTTGGCAAAAACGAACGACTGAAACAACGCAAGTTCATTGAACAATTGTTCAGTGAAGGCAAAAGCTTTTCTGTTTTTCCTTTCAGGATTTATTATTCCTTCATGGAAGAACTAACCAGCCCGTTACAGGCCGGCTTTAGCGCAAGTACACGTAACTTCAAAAGAGCAGTTGACCGAAACAGGATCAAACGAATTACAAAAGAAGCTTACCGGCTTCAGAAAAATAAGCTAAATGGTGAGTTAACGCTTCGCAAAAAGAAGCTGGCAGTTTTCTTTGTATATACGGATAAGAATCTGCCGGCTTTTGAAATTGTAAAAGACAGAATCCAGATCGCTTTACAAAAACTGATAACCATCATTCATGAAACGGATACTCCGCGTAGCTAGTTTCCCATTTATAGCGATTATCAAGTTATATCAATGGACCATCTCGCCTATTCTCGGCCCCAATAAGTGTCGCTTTACACCCACATGCTCTAACTACGCGCTGGAAGCTTTGAAGAAATATGGAGTGTTTAAAGGAACCTGGTTAGCCGTTAAAAGAATTTCACGCTGCCATCCATTTGGCGGACATGGCTATGATCCTGTTCCCTAGATTGTGTGGATTCTCTAATTGTAGATTAAATCGCGCGCCCTATTCATTTCTCACGGATTCATCTTTCTTCATTTCAAATTGTCCGTAAGAATATTCTCCGTTTCCCCAATACGCTTAAAGGCAATTTCCATTTTATTTCGATTGAATTCTTTTTCGTTATTAGCGAGCCATACGGTAGCTACGCCGTTGCCGATGAAGTTTGTTATGGAACGGGCTTCAGACATGAAGCGGTCAACCCCTAACAATAGGGCCAGGCCTTCCAGCGGAATAACTTTTATTGCGGTAAGTGTTGAAGCGAGCACCACGAAACCGCTTCCTGTTACTCCTGCCGCTCCTTTTGAAGTAACCATCAATATGCCGATGATGGTTAGCACCTGCGTTGTTTCCAGATGAACATTGTACACTTGCGCAAGGAAAATAGTTGCCATCGAAAGATAAATCGTCGTACCGTCAAGGTTAAAGGAGTAACCGGCTGGCACTACCAATCCCACAACCGACTTTGTGCATCCCATGCGCTCGAGTTTTTCCATGAGGGAAGGAAGTCCTGCTTCCGAAGAGGAAGTGCCAAGTACGATCAATAACTCTTCGCGTATGTATTTTAAAAATGCCCAAAGCTTGATTCTATAATATTTCAATAATAAGCCCAGTACCAAAAAAATAAAGATAGCCATTGTGACATACACGGTGATCATCAGCTTGCCGAGCGGCACCAATGTTTGAAGTCCATACTTGCCGATTGTATACGCCATTCCGCCAAACGCCCCGATGGGAGCAAAGAGCATTACGAAGTGAAGTGCCTTGAAAACATATTTTGAGATAATACTGAGTACTTCGATGATCTTTTGACGTCCTTTATATTTGCTCAGGAAGATTCCAAACGCTATTGAAAAAAGTAAAACCTGGATAGTGAAATTATCTTTCACAAATTGCCACCAGCTAAAAGCAGAAGCTCCTTTGGTGTAGGTTGATATATCCCCACCGGTAACAGCATTTGTATTAACGCCGCGGCCCGGTTGAATCACGTTAGCTACTATGATTCCAATGATCAGGGCGAGCGTAGTTACAATTTCAAAATACAAAATTGCTTTGCCGCCAACCCGTCCTACCTTTTTTAAATTACCCATTCCGCTAATACCCAGGGAGATCGTAAGAAATATAATAGGGCTGATGAAGAGCTTTACGACTTCAATAAATCCTTTTCCAAGCGGCTGCATTTGTACGGCAGTGTCCGGTGAAAAATGACCAAGCAATGCACCTGTAGTGATTGCCGTCAACACCCAAAAAGTAAGGTTGGTAAAGATTTTTTTCATCGTGCAGTCGAACAGTTTCAACACTACAATGATAGTTTTTGTTTCTCATTTATTGCGATGAACCATTCCCCAGAACTGCTGGTACAATTTTATTGTTACGGTTATTAAAATTGGTACATGAAGAAGTTTTCCTTCAAAGGACTATGGAAAGTGCTAAAGCAGTCTTTTAACGGTTTCTCGGACGACAAGGTTCTGAAACTCAGCGCCTCCTTGGCTTACTACACAGTCTTCTCCCTGGGACCGCTCTTGATTGTTATCATTTTTTTGTGTAGCCTTTTTTTTGGAAGAGAGGCGATTGAAGGGACGATTTATGGACAAATTGAAGGTTTCGTGGGCAGCGATTCTGCGAAACAAATACAGGACATAATCAAAAACGCGTCTATTAGCGACAAAGGGAACGTAGCCGCCGTCATCGGGATAATTACACTGCTAATTGGTGCTACAGGCGTATTCGCAGAAATTCAGGACTCAATTAATTCCATCTGGGGAATAAAGCCGAAGCCTAAAAAGGGATGGTTGAAACTGCTGACCAATCGTGTGCTGTCATTTTCTGTGATTGTAAGTCTGGGATTTTTATTGCTCGTATCTCTTGGAATTTCTTATCTGGTGGAGGCACTTAGCAAAAGCCTTGCCAGGGCATTTCCCGATGTTACCGTGATAATCTTCTATATCGTCAATCTTCTACTCTCCTTAGCCGTAATCAGTACATTATTTGCCGTTATTTTCAAAGTATTACCTGATGCCAGAATTAAGTGGAGGGATGTCATCTCCGGCGCCCTTGCCACGGCGGTACTTTTTATGCTCGGCAAGTTTGCGATCTCTTTTTACATTGGCAAAAGTGATGTTGGAAGTACTTACGGTGCAGCTGGATCACTGGTTGTTTTATTGGTATGGGTTTATTATTCTTCGGTCATTCTCTACTTCGGCGCAGAGTTTACGAAAGCATATGCAGTAGAATTCGGGTCCGCAATTCATCCGAATGACTATGCAGTGATCACAAAACAGGTTGAAGTAGAAGATGAAAACGGCTCAATTCAGCAATCACAAAAAGAAAGAGAGAAAGAAAATGAACGTGCTAAAGGAAAGGAGAAAGAAAATGAAATGCAACCTGCAAAAGAAAATCGGAAGACCTAATACTTTCTTCACGCCAATTCGCTTTCATTAGTGCTAATTCGTGTGTTAAGAGATACGCCTCCTTTTGCTTGCTTTCACCCATGTATTTTTCTTACACTTAGAACAGACGTGCTTGGAAGTTGGTTCTACCTCTTCTGTGAAACCGCAAAACGTGCAGGCATAATGGTCAGTTACTGATATTTTTTCTATTTGTGCATCCAAACTATCAGGCATAATCGGTAGTCCATATTTCACTTCTGTGTCCGGGTAAAAGTAAACACTAATACCGCCATTTGTTTCTATAATCGCAGTTTGTACCTGTCCTAGTTGAGACACGCCTCGCAAACGTAGTTCAGCAAAAAATTCGTCCTGCCCAAGAGCCTCTTTTTTGAAATTCTCGATGGCGAATATTCCCTCGTTAATCAAAAGGTCCGGTTTGCCTTCAAGAAGGTTTTCGAATTTTTTGCTTTGGCCAACAAAATAAGTCACAAGCTCGTATAGCCCGATAACAATTGTAAATACAACAAGCGCCGGTAACAGCCCAACATCATTATAAAACATCGGATCGCCAGCTGCAGAGCCGAGTGCAATGATAACAACGAGTTCAAAAACTGAGAGCTGCTTAACTCCACGTTTCCCTAATATGGTAAGGCCTATCAGTACAACTGAAAACATAATGAGTGTCCGAAAAGCAGTCTCCATTAAAAAGGACCATTCTTCGCTCCCCATCATTAATTCTTTCCAGCTGAACGGTTTTGTTTGAAGAAAGTATTTGTGGATGAATTGCATACTACATGTTTAAGCACCTTAAAATAAAGATTATTTGATGGAGATAAACAAGGTCTGCAAATAAAAAACCTGGAAGGCCCGTAAAGTGTCATAAATAATGTTGGCAAAACTCAATCGAAATTATAAAAAGACGCGCTTTACATATTCCTGCGGTATTGCCCGCCTACATCATATAAGGCATGTGTTATCTGTCCAAGTGAGCAATACTTTACGCTATCCATTAATTCAGCAAACAAGTTACCATTGCTGATGGCCGTCTGTTGAAGCTTTCGCAGGGCTTCCCCACTACGTGATTGATTGCGCTGTTGAAATGCATGAAGGTTATTGATCTGCTGTTCCTTCTCTTCCCTGGTGCTACGGATAACTTCGCTGGGAAGAATAGTAGGGCTACCCTTTTTATTTAAGAAAGTATTCACACCCACCAGCGGTAATTCGCCGGTGTGCTTGAGATGTTCATATTGAAGACTCTCTTCCTGTATCTTATTTCGTTGATACATTCTTTCCATCGCCCCAAGAACACCGCCTCTCTCGGTTATTCTGTCGAATTCCGTCAATACAGCTTCTTCTACCAGGTCGGTCAACTCTTCAATTAGGAATGAACCCTGGTTTGGGTTCTCATTTTTTGCGGTGCCCAGTTCGCGATTGATGATCAGCTGGATCGCCATGGCCCGGCGAACGCTTTCTTCAGTAGGTGTCGTAATCGCCTCATCATACGCGTTAGTATGAAGCGAATTACAATTATCATAAATGGCGTATAGTGCCTGGAGTGTTGTTCTGATATCGTTGAAATCTATTTCCTGCGCATGCAAACTTCGGCCGGAAGTCTGAATGTGATATTTCAACATCTGGCTGCGCTTGTTGGCCTTGTATTTATATTTCATTGCCTTAGCCCATATTCTTCTTGCCACGCGGCCGATCACACTGTATTCTGCATCCATGCCATTACTAAAGAAGAAAGACAGGTTAGGAGCAAAATCGTCGATGTTCATACCGCGACTGAGGTAATACTCAACATATGTAAACCCGTTCGATAAAGTGAAAGCCAATTGCGTGATCGGATTCGCACCAGCTTCTGCGATGTGATAGCCGCTGATCGACACACTATAAAAATTTCTCACCTTATTATAAATGAAATACTCCTGCACATCGCCCATTAACTTTAGTGCAAACTCAGTGGAAAATATGCATGTGTTCTGGGCCTGGTCTTCTTTTAAAATGTCCGCCTGCACGGTTCCCCGTACCTGTGACAATGCCTCTGCTTTGATCTCTTCATATACATCAGCAGGCAATACTTCATCACCGCTAACTCCGAGGATTTTTAGTCCCAGGCCGTTATTCCCTTCGGGCAAGCCATCAGGTGCTGACGTGTTATGGTAAGATGGCCTCGTGGCCGGTCCAAATTTCTCTGCAATCTTTTTATTTACAACATCCCATTGTCCACTCTCTTCAATCCATTTTTCGCATAACTGATCAATGGCTGCATTCATGAAGAATGCCAACAACATCGGTGCAGGACCGTTGATAGTCATGCTCACGGAAGTTTTTGGATTACAGAGATCAAAGCCGCTATACAATTTTTTTGCATCGTCAACGGTTGCTATGCTCACACCACTATTACCCACTTTCCCATAAATATCAGGGCGATGGTCTGGATCTTCACCATAGAGTGTTACACTGTCAAATGCGGTAGACAAACGGATAGCCGGCTGGCCAAGACTTACATAGTGAAAGCGTTTATTGGTTCGCTCTGGTCCACCTTCGCCGGCAAACATTCTTGTTGGATCTTCGCCCTCCCGTTTCAAGGGAAAAACTCCTGCAGTAAATGGAAAGTGTCCGGGAACGTTTTCCTGGTATTGCCAGCGCAAGATATCTCCCCAGTCCCTGAATTTAGGAAGAAGCACTTTAGGAATTCTTGTTCCTGATAAACTGGTAGTGAACATCGGCTGCCTGATCACATTATCACGAACATTGTACTCATAATAATCCTCGGAATACGCTTTAATCTTTTCCGGCCAGTGTTGGATAAGCGTACGTGAAACCGGATTAAGCTGCTCTTCAAGGTTTGATTTCACATCCCCTAATCCTTCAAGCAGACCAGAAGCTTCCACTCCCTTCTCCTTAATCATTTCAATTGTTCCATGGATTTGGTACAGCTTCGTTGCAATGATAGATTGATCTTTTACCTGCTGGTCATATTCTTTTATTGCTGCTGTAATCTCGCTGAGATATCGAACACGTGCCGGAGGTATGATAAGAGACTTAAGACCTTCCTCGTGTTTTGTGTCTGCGGACATCGATGTTTTATTATCTCCCCATTTCACGCCTGTTTTGTTCTCTGTGATCCTAACAAGCAGTTCAAACAGTTTATTGACTCCTGGGTCATTGAATTGCGACGCGATCGTTCCGATGATAGGTAATTCATCTTCTTTCGCAGTCCACAGGGCGTGGTTTCGTTTGTATTGTTTACGTACGTCGGCTAAAGCATCCAACGCGCCTGCCTTATCGAATTTATTGATGGAAATCAGGTCAGCATAATCAAGCATATTGATCTTTTCGAGCTGCGATGCGGCGCCATATTCCGGCGTCATCACGTACAAACTCAAATCACAATAATCGAGGATAGAAGTATCACTCTGCCCAACTCCAGCGCTTTCCAAAATAATCAAATCATATTTTGCGTCGCGACAAATTTCTATGGCTTCTTCTACATGAGCACTGAGTGCTTTATCCGTCTCTCTCGTTGCAAGGCTTCGCATATAAGCGCGCGGATTCGAAATCGAATTCATCCTGATTCTGTCTCCTAGCAACGCACCTCCTGTTTTTTTCTTAGATGGATCGACGGAGATAACCGCGACTGTTTTTTCCGTGTAGGTATTGAGAAATCGTCGAACAATTTCATCTGTAACCGAAGATTTACCCGCACCCCCGGTACCGGTTATGCCGAGAACAGGACAATCTTGAGATGTGCTTGCAGGATGGGCGGCTGTCTGCGACTCAGCCCCACCCAAGTCCTCGCGAATGGGAAGGACTTCATTATAACTCTGAGTGTAGTCCTCTCCGTTCTCGGCTTTTGAAATTGCGCGGGAAATACTAATTACATCTTTGTACTCCCCGAGTGCAAACTTCCAACCATTGCCATTAGTGTTTTCAATTTGATCACCCTTCGAAACCCTTCCTCCTTTGGGGGAGACACGGTGGGAGCCGGGCGACGGCACTGTCATGTTTTTTACCGCTTGACATTCGGCCAGGAGTTCCTCGATCATCCCCTCCAATCCCATCTTCCTTCCATCGTCAGGACTATAAATTTTTGTAATTCCATATTGATGCAGCTCTTCAATCTCCGCTGGAAGAATCGTTCCGCCGCCCCCGCCAAAAATTTTGATATGACCGCAGCCACTCTCTTCTAAAAGATCTTTCATGTATTTGAAGAACTCTACATGTCCTCCCTGGTAAGAAGTGATTGCAATCCCTTGTACGTCCTCTTCAATCGCGCACTCTACAATCTCATGAACGCTTCTGTTGTGACCCAGATGAATAATCTCCGCCCCCTTACTTTGCATAATACGACGCATCACATTGATGGCGGCATCATGGCCATCGAAAAGGGAAGCTGCTGTAACGATCCTGACTTTATGCTGGGATGTATCAATCATAATATGCGTGCATTGAAACAGGCAAATTTAGCTGAAAAAACTAATGGCTGTTAGTTATATTGCTAAATGAGCTAAGTTTAGAATCTATAACTCTGCTAATTTTATTGGTCTATCAAACTCATTGCTCATGGTGATCGATTCACATGTTCATTTTTGGAAGTACGACAAAAAAAGAGATACGTGGATGAAGGATATGAAAGTTCTTCAACAGGACTACCTGCCTGTTACTGTTGCACAAACATTTAAAAGAAATGAAATTGATGGATGCGTGGCGGTACAGGCCGATCAATCCGAGTTGGAAACACACTTCCTCATAGAGCTGTCAAAAACAAATACAATCATAAAAGGAATTGTTGGATGGGTGGACCTGCGTGCAGATAACGTAGTCGAACGCCTTGAATATTTTTCGCAATACGACATTATTAAAGGATACCGGCATGTCGTTCAAGGAGAGCCTGTCGATTTCCTGTACGGAGAAAACTTTCGAAGAGGGATACAAGCTTTGCAACATTACAATTACACATACGATGTATTGATTTATCATCACCAGTTGAAGCCGGCCGTTGACTTTTTATCAGCATTTCCAGATCAGAAATTTGTTGTTGATCATTGTGCAAAGCCGGATATTAAGCATAAAAAAATCGACGATTGGAAAATACTAATAAGTGAAATGGCGTTGCACCCGAATGTCTTCTGCAAACTATCGGGCTTATTTACAGAGGCTGACTGGAAAGAATGGAGCGCCGGTGATTTCTATCCTTACCTCGATACGGTGTTCAGGGTTTTTGGAATAGACCGTCTCATGTTTGGTAGCGACTGGCCTGTTATGCTTGCCGCCGGAATTTATGTACAGTGGAAAAGTCTCCTGGAAAAATATATGGAGCATTTCCCGGAAGAAGATAAGCAGAAGGTGTTCGGTTCGAATGCAACCAACTTTTATGATCTGTGATGAAAGTCTTTCCCTATTAATAGTTTTTAAAACTCACTCATGTTTTTGAATTAATTGTACTGTTATGCTCAACCGCTTGCTATTCCTTTCTTTAGTTTTGGCTTGTCCTGGGAGTATTCGTCCAGCCTATAGCCAATCACCGTTGTCGAATGCAATTGATCCCTGGAAAATCAAAGCTTCCAATTTCGAGGCAAAAAATTACTATGGCATCACAGTGGCCAACGGAATGATTGGAATTGTTTCCTCATCGGACGTTTTTAAAGTGAAAGATGTTGTGCTTGCCGGCGCGTATGATCAATATGGCCGGGGACGCGTAAGTAACTTCTTGCGCAGTTTCAACTTGCTTAATATGTACCTTGATATTGACGGCCGAAGAATTGCTGCAAGTGACGCAAAAAATATAAGCCAGGAACTCGATATGAAACATGCGAGTTTCACAACGTCATTTGAATATGCTGACAAGGCGACTATCTCATACACCTATTTTTCATTAAGACATCTTCCATTCACGGTGCTGATGGACATCACAGTAAAAGCGCATAAAGACATTTCACTGGGTGGCGCAAGTGTTATGGAAGCGCCCGATGCACTCCGGGATGTTCAGAATTATTATAACGAGATCGATAGACCTCATGTAGTCATAAGCCTTCTCACCTCCTCAGCAAAAAGCCCAACAGGAAAACTTTTGATGTGCGCTTCCAATACGTTTTTATTTACTGAGCATCACGGAGAAGAACCGAGGGTTATCCATGAAATGTGGGATAACAACATGCACCTGATGAAATTCAATCGTAATTTAAAGGCAGGTGAGACTTACCGTTTTTCTATTGCAGGATCTTCAATCACCTCAGCCCATCATGACGACCCACTAAATGAAGCTGAACGGCTAACTATATTCGCAAAACTAGAAGGAAGGGATCGTCTAATTCGTTTTCATAATCAGGCATGGGATAAGTTATGGAAAAGTGATATCGTGATCGATGGGGATGAACAAAGCCAACAGGATGTTCGCAGCATGCTATACCATTTGTATTCTTTTTCAAGAGAAGGCACTGCATTTTCATTATCTCCAATGGGATTGAGCGGGTTGGGCTACAACGGCCATGTCTTTTGGGATACCGAATTATGGATGTTTCCCTCTATTCTTGTATTGCATCCCGAGATAGCAAAATCATTGATCGAATACCGTTACCAACGTTTGGAATCGGCCAGGAAAAACGCATTCGCACATGGCTATAAAGGAGCGATGTTTCCCTGGGAAAGCGCTGAAACTGGTGTTGAAGAAACGCCGGTATGGGCTCTCAGCGGGCCATTCGAACATCATATTACTGCGGACATAGCTTTAGCCGCATGGAATTACTACTGTGTTACGCAAGACAAGAAGTGGTTGGAGGAAAAGGGATATCCTATTCTCGCTGCAACAGCGGACTTTTGGACAAGTCGTGTCGAAAGAAACGGTCCAGGCAAATACGATATTAAAAATGTTGTAGCTGCGGATGAGTGGGCTGAGAATGTAGATAACAATGCGTTTACCAACGCCGCTGCAAAAGCAAATCTGCAGTTTGCCACAGAGGCGGCGAGATTGGTTGGTTCTACGCCCGATCCGGATTGGATGCATGTGGCTGCAAATATTCCGATCCTTAAGATGGAGGATGGAGTAACCCGCGAACATGCGACCTATAAAGGAGAGGGAATAAAACAGGCTGATGTAAATCTCCTGGCCTACCCTTTAAAAGAAATCTCTGACCCGAAACTTATCCGGAAAGATCTTGAATATTATTCCACGCGTGTACCGAACGAAGGCACTCCTGCGATGACACAAGCCATTTTTGCGTTGCTGTACTCTCGCCTCGGCGAAGGTGAAAAGGCTTTTCATTTCTTTCGAGACGGATACGTACCTAATCTCAACCCTCCGTTTCGCGTGATCGCCGAAACGAAAGGGGGCACCAATCCTTACTTCGCAACCGGCGCAGGCGGTCTGGTCCAAAGCGTTTTAATGGGCTTCGGGGGTCTCGAAATCACTCCGAAAGGAATCACCCAGATAAAATCTGCGCTTCCCAAAAACTGGAAAAGCCTGACAATTACGGGTGTAGGGGTGCAGAAGAAAACATTCGTTGTGAACCAGTAGTTGGTTTGTGGTTTTTAGTTTTGTGGTGAACAATACTGCCGGATCCCCCTATGAACGAAACGCCACATTGCCCCGAACTACCAATCAGAAACCACAAACCACCAACAACAAACCTGCTCCCGCTGCAGCACTAAAACCATTTATTTTGTCTAACCCAGACAGCCAAAGATTGGGTTTTTGATAAATTTTACTAATTTGTCACGCTTTTGAAACAGATTGCCTCCATACTGTTGCTTTGTATACTTTTATTCAATTGGTTTGGATACCGGGTATTGTCCGATTACTATGAACACCGGGCCGACCTTGCACTGGAACAAAAACTTGATAATAGCGAGTATGATGAGAGCCAGCTCATAGAGATCAAAGTTCCCTTAAAACTTCCTTATCAAAACAACTGGAAAGGTTTCGAACGTTTCGATGGTGAAATAGAAGTCGACGGTGTTCACTACAAATATGTGAAGCGCGCGGTTTATAACGATTCATTGGTTCTTCTCTGCTTACCCAATGAGGGAAAAATGAAATTGCTCTCTGCACGGGATGAATTCTTCAAACTGGTAAACGATATCCAGGGTTCCTCACAAGGCAAAAAATCAGACAACGGAAAATCACATTCAGTGAAAAATCCGGTTACTGAATATTACGCTACTCATAACAACTGGCTTATACCAAAACTAACTGCTTTACTTTCTCAGGTCTATTCTAACAATGCCTCTTTTTGCTCTTCAGACTTTTCAGCAAGTCCCACGCAACCGCCGGAAGCTTAATGGAATAATCAAGTTTGTTATTAAGGACAACGCTTCACGAAGATGTTGCTATTTCCATTTTTCTAATTAATTAAAGATGAAACAGTCTGTTTGGGCTTGGTTAAGCCTGTGTGTTTTGTTTATTGCCTGTAATCAAAAAGAATATTCCATACAATCAGGTCATCCTTTATTGTACAGCAAAACTGTAAAGAAGTTGAACGATATCGTGTTGGAAAATAATTTTCCTCCAATGATCGCTTCACGAAATTATGTATACGCCCATATTGCGGCTTATGAATGCATCGTGCCGGGAGATAGTTCTTATCGCTCCCTGGCGGGCCAGATCAGGCATATGCCTCCAATGCCCACGCCAACACCGGGCAAGCCAGTTGATTTTTCACTCGCGGCATTGCTTGCTTTTACAAAGGTGGGAAATGCTGTAACCTTTCCGGAAGGAAGCATGATGGGTTATTATGATGAGCTCTTGAAAAAGTTTGAAGATGCCGGCATGCCCGAAGATGTCGTGACTAATTCGAAGCTATTTTCTGACCAGGTAGCTGATGCGGTCCTGGCGTGGTCTAAAAAAGATAACTACGCGCAAACACGATCTGCCAGTAAGTATACAGTTACGGATGAAGACGGACGCTGGGTGCCCACTCCTCCGATGTATGCTTCAGCAGTGGAATCGCATTGGATGGAAATAAGACCGTTGATGCTGGACTCTGCAAATGCCTGCCTGGCCGGTCGGCCGCCAAAATACGACATGAACGATAGCACAGGTGACTTCTTCAGAAGCGCAATGGAGGTAAAAAAAATAGGAGATAGTTTGACAGAAGAGCAAAAACATATTGCCAATTTCTGGGACGACAATCCATTTAATATGAACGTGCATGGCCACGTAATGTTTGCTACGAAGAAATTTTCACCACCCGGACATTGGATGAATATTGTTGGCATTGCGTCACAAAAGGCAAAAAGTGATTTCAATGCGACTGTATACGCATACACAAAAACAGCTATCGCGTTATTTGATGGATTTATCAGCTGCTGGGATGAAAAATTCCGTAGTAATCTCGTGAGGCCAGAAACCGTGATCAATAAATACATCGATCCGAATTGGCGGCCACTGATACAAACGCCTCCATTTCCTTCTTATGTTAGCGGTCATGCCGTTGTTTCCGCTGCCGCAGCAGAGGTGCTCACAGACATCTATGGCGATAATTTTTCTTATACTGATACTTCTGAGATTGAATTCGGAATTCCCGAACGTTCCTTTTCATCGTTCAGGAAGGCCGCGGAAGAAGCCGCCTTATCTCGGCTCTATGGAGGAATTCATTATCGTTTCGACAACTTTGAGGGGAACAAGGTGGGCCGCCGCCTGGGAGAAATGCTGGTAGGCAGGTTGAGGATGAGATCAAAACCATCTGACACACAACTTTCCCAAAAAAACTAACAAAACCGTATTTCAAAACTATTTTTATGAAGAAATTGCTTTTTATACTTGTCTTTCTCGTTTTCATTCTTAATTATTCAAATGGACAGGGTTGCGTTGCGCTTAAAAGCACCGGTGCTGTTTGCACAAAGAATGATGCAGGTTCTCACGCCACCGCCAAAGGATGGCAACTGAATACCAATTACAGGTATTTTAAATCGTTTCGGCATTTCCGTGAGGATCAGGAAGAAAAGGAACGCGTTGAAGCCGGAACTGATGTGCGCAACTTTTCCCATTCTCTTGATCTTGGTCTTGTACATACCCTAAACAGCCGTTGGTCATTGGGGTTGAATCTTCCTCTTCTCGCAACCCGCCGTTCGTCGCTGTATGAACACGATGGAAAAACAAGACACAGCACATTTTCTTTTGGTATCGGCGATATCCGCATTGCCGCTTACCGTTGGATGCTTGATCCTGTAAAAAATCCCAAGGTAAATGTTCAATTGGGGCTTGGTATTAAACTTCCAACCGGCGATTACAGGTACCAGGATTTCTTCTACAAAAATGATAGTACAAAGGTATTGGGACCCGTGGATCAATCGATACAGTTGGGCGATGGAGGAACCGGGCTAACTACTGAAATAAATGCGTATTATAATTTTTCACGTAAAGTGAGTTTTTACGGAAGCTTTTATTATTTACTCAGTCCAAGAGAACAGAATGGTGTATCTACTGCAAGAGGTGGAAACCCTTCAGCAGCCAATATTGCCAATGGTAGCTATGTTATGAGTGTGCCCGATCAATACATGATCAGGGTGGGTGCAAATGTTACTTTCAATAGGTTAACGGTTTCAGGAGGCCTTAGAGAAGAGCGCCTTCCTGCCAGTGACCTTGTTGGTGGAAACAATGGCTTTAGAAGACCCGGTTATATTATTTCTGCTGAACCAGGATTTACATATAGCTTCAAAAAGTTCACTGCTTATACGTACGTTCCGGTTGCATTGGTTCGCAATCGGATGCAAAGCGAACCGGATAAAATAAGAAGTGCTTCGACCGGTACACACGTCGTAGGCGATGCCGCTTTCGCTGACTATGCAGTGAACATCGGGTTCTCCTTCAAATTATAATTTTTGTTGTTGGTGCAGGTTGCAAATAACCTGCACCATCCCCTTAAACTTTCTTATATGACACGATTACAAGCATCAAGTCCTGCGTGGATGCTGCTTATATGCCTCTGTTCATTTTCCGTGTTTAGGGCAACGGCCCAGACTGAGCTCGATGGCATCATGATGACAAAAAATAATTTTTGTACAGGGATCGTGTATACCCATAGCAGCTGGAGAAATTACTGGGAAGGAACATTCAAACGCGATAATGAGAATCTTGGAACAGTGTCTACGCAAATGATTGGAGCAATGGGTAACTATGGCGTCACAGATAAATTGAATATTCTCTTTAGTATCCCGTATGTACAAACAAACGCATCGGCAGGGCCGTTAAAGGGACTCAAGGGAATACAGGATCTTTCACTCTGGGTGAAATGGATGCCGGTGGATACGAAGCTCGGTAAGGGTGATTTTTCTCTGTACGGCGTAGCCGGATACTCCTTTCCTGTTTCGGATTATGTGGCTGATTTTTTGCCAATGTCGATTGGCTTGCGAAGTAAAAATCTATCAGTTCGTGCCATAGCCGACTACCAGGTTGGCAAGTTTTTCGTGACAGGCTCCGCTACCTATGTGCATAGAAGCAATATTGAAATCGACCGGAACTCGTATTACACTACCGAGATGCACTATACGAACGAAGTTAAAATGCCCGATGCCGCTTCTTTTAATTTCAGGACCGGTTACAGGAGTAATACTTTTATCGGCGAATTTGTCCTCAGCAACTGGACTACATTAGGTGGGTTTGACATCACGAAAAATAATATGCCTTTTCCAAGTAATGAAATGAATGCTACAAAAGCAGGTGTAGCCTTTAAGTATACGTTAATCCCATTGCCCGGGTTATCGCTAATTGCAAGCAGCAATATCACGATTGCAGGGAGAAACGTAGGTGAATCAACCGATTTCAGCGGAGGCTTTTTTTATGTGTTCGACTTCAAAAAGAAAAACAAAAAATCTCCGGATCCCAAAAAAATATAACATGAAAAAAAGTATTTTTTATTTCGGATGCATCATCATACTATTTTTCTGGGGAACCGGATGTTCGAAAAGCCTGGACGAAAAACACCTCAGCTATCCGGCATTAAATCCAGGCAAAACAGATATTGATGCTGGTACGTGGAAAACTATTTTATTGATTACTCCTGACGAATTTGCTCTCGCCCCTCCCGTCGCCATAAACACACCTGGATACATCGCGGAGCTGAATGAAATAAAAGGATGGCAATCTAATTTAAGCGAAAAGCAAAAAAACATTATTCGATACTGGAGTGCCGGTGCTGTGTTGCGTTGGAATGAAATTTTGCGTGAGCTGGTGGCGAAACATAACCTGGCTCCGTATCAAAATGATGATGGCACTTATCCTGTTCCGAATGCTAATAACCCCTTTGCGTATCCAGTATTTCCATTTGCTAACCCTCCTTATGCAGCACGTGCTTATGCATACGTAAGCGCCGCTCAATACGATGCATTAGTCGCCGCGCATCATTATAAAAAGTTATACAATCGGTCCGCTCCATATAAGATTGATTCCGTTGTGAAGGCGCTTGTGGAAAAATCGGACCTTCCGTCTTACCCGTCTGAAGATGGTGTTGTGATTGGAGCAACTGTTGAATTACTTAAACTTCTATTCCCGGCGGATCTTGCATTCATCCAACAAAAAGCAGATGAGCACACGTTGTACCGTATCATGGCCGGCGCAAACGTTCGAAGTGAAATTGAAGCTGGTGAAACATTGGGAAAAGCCGTTGCGCAAAAGTTCACGGCCCGGGCCAGAACAGACAGGGCAGGTACTGCCGGCGGAACGCCAGCACTGTGGGCGCAACTTGAGCAACAGACAGCCGCAACGGGTGAAATTCCATGGATTAGTGTTGAATCGCCGAAGCGACCGCCGATGCTTCCCTTCTTTGGCAAAGTAAGAGCCTTCCTCTTTGATTCCGCAACACTTGTTTCTATCAGGCCCCCTGCGCCCCCCTCTACCAGTTCTCCGGAGTTCAAAAAAGAACTGGAGGAAGTGGCATATTTTAGCAAAAATCCAACACGTGAAAGAATGCGCATTGTGCATTTCTGGGCTGACGGCGTAAACACTCCCACTCCTCCCGGACATTGGAATGCTATAGCGGCTGGCGAGTTTGTGAATCTTCAATTTAGCGAAGTAAGATGGGCCCGTAATCTGGCGCTACTCAATATGTCAATGATGGATGCGGCGATTGCTTGCTGGGATACGAAATATCTGTATTTCAATCCAAGGCCATCGCAGGTGGATCCAAACATTAAAACATTAACAGGGCTTCCAAATTTCCCATCATATACTTCAGGTCACTCGACATTTAGTGCCGCAGCTGCAACAATCTTAGGACATATCATTCCTTCTAAAGCCAACGATTTTAATGCGATGGCTACGGAGGCTTCCCTATCGAGATTGTACGGCGCAATACACTATCGGAGTGACTGTGAGCAAGGTTTATTGTGTGGTAAACGTGTGGGAAGTTTTGGAGTTGACCGTGCGAAGACAGATGGAGCTGATCGATAATGTGTATCGTTCTCAAATTTTTTCGACTTCAAAATATAGAAACAGAATATTCCTCACAGGACGGCTTTGGTTGGACCAATGGAGTTCTTCTAAAGCTCATTGTGATGTACGGGATGCCGCAGGAAAACACTGCACTCAGACGATCTACGGCCTCAAATGCGCCAGTGTTTGCTGATTGATCTTCCGAAAAAATTGAATAAGTACAAAACTGTCATTTGACTTGAATTTGCTATGCGACTTCCTGTGTTTCTATGTGCCTATGTGGGTAAAAAAAAAATTACCAGATGGACACATAGAACATAGGAAGGCACATAGTGAATGAAGAAATATCTTTTCGTTTTATGTGTCGGCAATTATTTAATTGTGGGTATCATTCCCCTCACACCCATATCGACAACAGGCTCACCTTTTGACCCATCCCATTTCCCATTTTGAATGATTTCCTGCCATTCGAAACTTTTATTGGTAGACAGAGAAACTTCAATTACGATATCAGAGGCCTCTGTACCTGTGATCGTGAGCTTACCCGGAGCAAATGCTGCAGTTACAACACATGATCCTGCTGGTATAGGTGATGATGCAAATAACGGGTTCACCACTGTTGTTGCGCCATCCGGAGCCTGTCCTGATCCTGTTAGGGTCTTCGTCATGCCAAAAGCACTGAGTGTTGTTTCAAAAGCCCAGTATCCCTGTTTACGGTTATCATTGACAGTTAGGGACTGCGTCTTGATCAGGTATGATTTGAGGTATGTATTGAAACCGATGAACGACGCAACGGTTCCTGTAAAATCCTGGTTGATCGAAAATCCGCTGATGGTAGTATCGATCCGGAACTTAACATCATAATTCTGATAAGCCAGCGAAATCCTAAGCCATTCATAGTTACCGGGCTTGATATCTTTAATTGGCATGGTAAAAAAAATCTCGTTGTTTCCAGCGAACTTCGCTTTGTCAAACTCTATAGCCGTTTGCCCAGCTATATCTGTTTGGGGAGCTTTATACAACACCTCTCCTGCACCAAGCGCAGTAAAAGCCGAAGGCGCGAGTTCTACGTAATGGGCACTCATGCTATTAAATATTGGGCTCTGCGCCCCATTTCCAGCTGGTATGGCGGACGGCTGCCCGATATTATTCAGACGAACCTGCGTGGAGTCGAATTTAAACTTGAATACAACATTTGCAGTACTTGGAGGTGGAGGTGGAACGGGATCATCCCCTGGTTTTGTACATCCCACGAAGCAAAAAACAACAAGCACTAGCGAAAGTTTCACAATGGTTTTCATAATACAGTATTAAGCAATAGAAACGTCTGTGCGGAACAAAAATTGCTGCTTTTCAAAGCAAAAACAAGCTGAGTGATTCATACTAGCCGGCATAACGACATCGCTGCCTTCCAGGGATTCAAGTAACAATCCCAAAATGGGAATCTGCGGTTTAAATTGCTCACATATCATGTAGAACGGATTATAAGAATCTGAATTATTGACGTATGCAAGAACAAGTGACAAGACTTTTACGGGACCTGAATATTCCCTACTGGAGCTGGAATATGATTATAATTGTTTCATCATTATTGCTTGGAGCCCTTATTGGCCTCATCCTTTCGATACTCATAAAAAAGAAAGCTAAATACAACGAGAGCTCATCAAAATTTTCTTTGTTTCAGTCACTGTTAAGGCGATTGGGACCACCGGTGAATGTTTTCCTCCCATTATTTCTTTTTAACGTGTTGCTACCAACAATGAAAATGCCACTTGCTATTATGCATAAAGTAAGCAAGGGCGTGGAGATTTTGTTGATTATGAGCTTTGCCTGGATACTGATCCGCTGCATCCAGGTGGTGCAGGAGTACGTCCTTGCGCGATATGATATCAATAAAGCAGATAATCTAAGAGAAAGAAAAATCCGCACTCAGCTTCAATTCATACGAAGGATTATCGTAGGACTGATTGTTATTCTCACAGTGGCAGCAGTACTATTAACTTTTAGCAGCCTGCGTAAGGTCGGCGCCGGTTTGTTAACCGGGGTTGGTCTCAGCGGAATTATTATAGGATTTGCCGCCCAAAGATCAATTAGCAATCTGCTCGCGGGATTTCAAATCGCTTTCACGCAGCCGATACGGATCAATGACGCAGTAATTGCCGAAGGCGAATTCGGTACAGTAGAAGAAATAACCCTGACCTATGTGGTATTAAAGCTGTGGGATGAACGAAGGCTGGTACTGCCTATTAATTACTTCATTGAAAAACCATTTCAGAACTGGACAAGAACCAGCTCCGAATTATTGGGCACCGTTATTCTTTTTACGGACTATAACCTACCGGTAGAACCGATTCGCTCTGAATTGACCCGCCTGTTGCAAAAGAGCAAATATTGGGATGGCCGGGTGAATGTTGTTCATGTGACAGATGCAACAGAAAATACAGTTCAGATCAGAGCCCTCATGAGCGCCCGCAATGCCGGGGACATTTTTGAGCTACGGTGCTATGTGCGCGAAAATCTTATTAAATTCATTAACGATAACCTGGGTGAAAGTCTTCCAAAAAACAGGATGATGATCGGAGGGACGGAAGATGGTTTGAAACATGTTCCGGATAGTGAGCAATCGTGAGTAGTAACTATGAACCCTTCAAAACTTCACAAATAAATAGTACGCCAAATGTTGGGTAAAAGTTAGGCCTCGCGTCATGTTATGAAAAGAGAATGCGAACGCCTTGAATTGTGTATTTACATAAATCATAATTTCGAAATTCAATGACCGATGAATACTATATGCTTCAGGCTTTGAAAGAAGCGAAGAAAGCGTTCGACGACGGTGAAATCCCCGTTGGTGCAGTCATTTTACAAAATGATAAAATCATTGCACGCAGCTACAACCAGGTAGAACGTTTAAATGATTCTACGGCGCATGCAGAAATCATATCACTAACCTCTGCTTTTAATTTTCTTGGAAGCAAATATCTTCCTGAAGCTTCGATCTATATTACTGTAGAACCCTGCCTGATGTGCGCCGGGGCATTATTCTGGAGTAAGATCGGCCGAATTGTATATGGTGCCGATGATAAGAAAAATGGCTATAGGAAATTTTGTATCTGTCCTCCCGCAGTCGACGGAATAGATCTCGCTCCATGGCCCTTCCACCCAAAATCAACCGTCGTCGACAGTGTTTTAAAAGACGAATGCGCACATTTGATGAAGGAGTTTTTCAAAGCGAGAAGGTGAAGACCGCCTTTCAATGTGCATGTGATACTCAGATCTTCGGACGTTCCATTACGAATGGGATATGAAAATAAGGCATGCCACGGCTTTGAGCCCTGGCATGCCTGTTCGCTCGAGCAAGTATTGCGAGGCCCACGTTAAACCTTTAAACTACAACTGCCGCAACTTAATATTCTTAAACGTCACTCCACCCCCGTGATCCTGCAACGCGATATATCCTTTTTTTGCCATCGCATAATTCTTTGCATCTTTCCATTTCCCTTTTTCTTTTAACTGTTGCCACTCAGGAGTCCACAGTTCGAAGTCGACAACCTTGATACCGTTTAGCCAGTGTTCAACATGGCTGTTATTTACGACTATTTTTGTGCGGTTATATTCACCAGCCGGTTTCGCGGCCAGAGTTGATGGTGGGTGCATTGCATAATCAGCACCGCTTTTTTGCCAATCTTCTAACTTGTCCGT
>Ga0126304_10000030_pt1 | contig 32835 bp, 35 predicted proteins | sample Plot25_FD_92538 | JGI IMG/M metagenome (GOLD analysis project Ga0126304, IMG submission 92538) | Serpentine soil microbial communities from UC McLaughlin Reserve, CA, USA - Plot25 | ecosystem: Environmental > Terrestrial > Soil > Grasslands | place: USA: UC McLaughlin Reserve, Lake County... | reverse complement strand
TCGACTAAATGCTAGTCCACATCATGGACTACATGAACCCTCTCCGGCAAATGCTCTCACGTAAGCCGGGGTCGGGTCAAGGTTATCATATCCGTACTCGTACACCAGGTACTACTGGGGCTACGGATGTTGATGACACTGATACCTTGTCGGAGCAGACAGGTACATACAGTGAGGTATACTTCCCTTATAAGACTCTTGGTACACAGGGTAAGATTACCCGTCGTGTACAGAAGACAGGGAAGCTCGTCAGTGATCTTATGGCTGACGAAATGGAAGGCAAAGCTAAAGAGCTTCGTGACCTTGAAGAGTACCGTATGTTTTGGGGTAATGCTCCAACCGTTAATACCAAGCAGATCAAGGGCTTGAATCATCAGGTAGAGCAGCACACTGGTCAAATTGTAGCTTTGACTAATACCGGTACTGGTGTTGATCTCACTCTAGTTAAGCTAGATGAGGTTATGGATAAGGTAGTCACTGGTAACCCTAGTATTATTGTTACCTCACGTGTTGGTCGTCGTAAGATCAATGCATTGCTCCAGAGTCAACAGCGCTTCGTTGATAAGGTACAGGTACCTGGTGGTTTTAATGTTACCTCTTACAACGACACTCCGATCTTGATTAGCACGAATATTCCAGACACGATTAATATTACCTCAGGTGGTACTATTAGCTCACTGACTGGTGGATCATGTACTGCACTATTCGTAGTCGATCTAGCTCAGGTGTTTATGAGTGTGTTGACTGAAGTAACGATGATGCCTCTAGCACGTCGGTCCAGTCAATTTGAGGAGTTTGATATCTTCGAAGATATTGCAATGGTCACTCGAGACTATCGCGGGGTTGCCGCCATCACTGGTTGGAAAGCTCGTTAATAAGTTTCTGTCAGGGCTCCATGCGCTCCTCCTCCCGGAGAAAGGCGGTACTAATCCTACCGCCTTTTTCTTTACTACTTAGATGATATATAATGTAAGTAAGGAGCGTAATATATGTCATGGTATGTATTAAAAACACCACTAGGCGGGCCTGAGGAATATATCGAGTATACTTATGAGGAAACTGTAACCGTACGTCGAGGATTTGTAATTACAGAGAATCAAAATACGGCAACTCATCTAGCTGTATCAAATTTTGACTTACTCTTTCGTACAGATATCCATGAGGAGGCTCATGAATATATACAACGATATCTAACAGAAGAAGAAGCAATACCAGTAATAACTTCTCCTGAAGTAATACCCGATATACCTATTGCTAAACCAGCTGTTGGTTTTGGACCACAGAATAAACTAGAGAAAATTCTACAACAGAGCGTACCAGAAGGTACTACACCTAATGTACCTTGGTGGAGTAATTCAGCTAATCAAAACATGCGCAACGTTTAGGAGTTACCAATGTCACTCCGCCACTTCGAAGCCGGTACAACTAATACTTTTACTTTTGACTTCTTTACAGATGTAGGTAATCGTACTTCAGTTGATAATCCTGTAATGAGTTTATATACTCCAGAACGGAGTATCTTTGCTAGCGGTCTTACCTTAGCTAACGTAGCTGGTATAACTGGGAAATACACTAGAGAATATCAACTTCCTGCAGGAGTAACTTTAGGACAATGGTACGGTATATCTGCAGGTATTACTGCTTATGCAACTTTACGAGCAGATGTATTTCCCTTCGATGTAGTCGACTTTGCTGAGGAACCAAACTGGCTTAGTGTAAGTGACTTTCGAGAATACTCAGCATTAGAAGATGATGATCATACTAGGGATATATTCTATAAACGATTAGTTGCTACCGCAATTAAATTGATTGAAGCTCGTACTAGACGTAGTTGGCGAGTACGTAACTTCAGTGAAATAATTAACCTATCTGATACTAGTAAGATACTGCTTAAGAACTATCCCGTAGTAAGTATTGCAGGTCTTACAGGATCGATAGGTTATACTCCTAATACTACTGTTGATGCAAATCTTCCTATAACTTCTACTACTCCTATTTACTATCGTTTGGATCATGATTCTGGAGTAATGACATTAACGGACAGTTCAGGGTATGGTACTACTTATGATAACATTACCTTATTTATTACTTATGCTGCTGGATACGCAACTATACCCGAAGCAATTAGAACAGCTGCCTTAGTATTAGCTAGTCAATTACTAAATCTATCAACAAGTGAAGGAATTGATTCTCTTCGTTTATCAGATTTGAACTTTGCTTTGAATAAGAATCTTTTTGAAGGAACTGTAAGTGATCTCTTAAACGATTATGTCAAACGAGACTTCTAGAGGTGAGTAATGGGATTGTTACGTGGCTTCTTAGATAAAGCAGCAGCCGTATATGATATCACTACGTCTACGTCAACATCTTCAGGGCAGCCTATAGAAAGTTTAGCCTTTAATCGGAACATCAAAGTATCCTTACGGATGCGAAGAGAGTTCGAACTATTCCTATCAGGTCAAGTATCTTCAGGGAATTCTAGAGTAATATCAGAAGCCGAAATTACTCTTGGTCAAGTATTATATATAGATAGTGTCTACTATCGTATTCTCAATAGTAATGTTATCCAATTTAAGAATCGAATTTTTGGATACATTGCCCACCTAGAACTCTATCACCATTAAGTTATTAGTGAAGCTTGTCGGCTCCTGAGTTGTTACATATTATTGATATAAGGATCAATAATATGTATCCCTGTAGATAAAGGAGTGGAACGTGCCTGACAGTAACCTAATTTGCGGTTTCTTAAAGATTCGCCACGGTATTTTACGTAACGATCTTTATCGCTGTATTCTTAACATGGAGCAATATTGCGATGAAATCTTTGCTTGTGATGATGCTTCAGTAGACGGTACTTACGAATTCTTAGTTAACTACCTAGGCGAAGATCGTGTTATTAAAGTACCCTTAGAAGAACATAACTTCGAGAAGGAAATGTACTGGAAGCAAGAATTACTACAACTAGTACATAAATATGGACCATGGCAATATATCTGGTGGCTTGATAGTGATGAAGTATTAGATACTGAAGGTACCCAAAACCTTCGTCAGTTCTGCTTAGATAATCTGACTACTGCTTACCATGCATGGACTTTTAAGTATATCCAGTTATGGAGGAATACTTCATGGGCTAGAACAGACTCTGATTTCGATAAAGGTAACTTTATCAAACTTTGGAAGTATCATCCTAGTTTATGTTTTGATACTATGGCTGGTACCCATCATGCACAATTTCCACAACAAGTATTCCAATATCTAGAAGCAGGTAAAGTAGCTCAGGCTCCCTTCAAATGTTTACATTATGGTAATGTAGGTGAGAATTTGAAGTTCAAGATTCTACAATACTATGGTGGTTTAGGAGGAGTAGATCGGCATCTCTTATTTGATCAGGCTACTTACGAACAAGTACCTCAAGTTATATTTCCAGAGAGATCAGATATACTACCTGGAGAGAGACCAGAACCCTTTACTCCTAGACAAGTTGAACTGCTATTACAAATGAAGAATCTGACACGTTTAGACAAAACTTTCTGTGTTATTATACCTACGTATAATCGGGCAGATACTTTACCTCGTGCATTAGATTCTTTAATAAGACAGTCTTACGACAAATGGATCTGTATGGTATTAGACGATGGTTCTACTGATAATACCTCAGAAGTACTATATGACTACTGTAATAGAGATCCTCGAATCTTTTATTGTCGTTATCTAGAACATCGTGGTGGTGTAGCTATGAATGCGCTGGGTATGGATATAGCAGTAGAAACAGCTAGTTGGTGGTCTAGACTAGGTAGCGATGATTGGTTCTTTATGGACAAGTTAAAACACGATGCTGCTGCATTTGAAGCAGGTCATAGGGCTGTATATAATCCCTTTGTAGTACATCGTACCGGAGTGTTTGGTGAGATGGGTAACTTACCTGTTAGACATGAATTGCATTTACCTATGTATCTACAAGGTGGTTTCTCTGCTTCATGGGCCGGTATATCAGTTGACTGTTCGATACTAAAAGCTATTAAGAAGAAATATGGCAACTATGTTGATCCTCAATTACGCAATATGGAAGACTGTTTATTTAACTTCCGGGTATTAAAAGAAACCAAGTTTGTTTGGAGAGGTTTAGTAGACGATAAGCTAATTATCGATCCTGATAATAGACTAGTCGATATGCTTATAAATGGTAAGCCTCACATGATCGCAGAGTCGGTATGGAATGTTAATCAAGTTGGAGCTTCTGCAGATGGCGAAGTGTATGGTCGAGATCGTACTTTAACTACAGAAATCATTCTAGCCCAGAAAGATCTATAGGAGAACACAATGAGTTTAGTTAACGACATAAGAGAGAAGCTAGATGAATTAGAAAATACTTTTATGTTACCTGCAGTAATAGTTGTTGGAGATGCTTGTTTTTATAAACTTGCAGCAGAACTAGCAGCTGATAAAGATAACAGCACTAATCGAGAGATGGGTATTGCTATGTTAACAGTTAAACCAGGTATAGAAGGACAATACATAACTCTATTTGGTTTACCTCTTTGGGTAATAACTGAAGCTAAAGACTTCAATTTTGAAGTAGTGGGTCATCCTACACTAATGGCTTTGAAAACTACTAAGGAGAAAAACATAAATGTCAAACGATCCAACAGAGATAGTTAAGAGTTGGTTTAACGATCCTCAACATTGGGCAGGTTCGGGTAAGAGTAGTCAATGTATTGATCGTAAATTACTCTTACCTGAAATGGTTAAAGATAAGGTAGTATTGAATCTAGGTTGTTTCTTTCCAGAAGATGAACATGTATATGGCGGTTTAGCAAAACGTTGGGTGGCGGTAGATTTTAGTGAAGATGTTATCACTCGTTGCAAAGGTATGACTTCAACGCCATCCACTGTTGAATACCTACTTATGGATATGAGGAACTTAGACTTTCCAAACAATACCTTTGATCTTATTTGTGACTTCTCTTCAGGAGATCACATAGATGAAGCTGGCTTCCGACAAATGCTTGGTGAAGTATATCGGGTACTAAAGCCTGGGATGCATTTTCTAATTACCTATGCAAATGCTAACTTCTTTTGTGCAGGAGAAGATCCTCCGCAATATGAACGATATGGTGAAGCTGGTTATACTCGTCTTATGTCTCCTGCTCAGGCTTGGGACTATCTATATAAAGCAGGTTTTGAAATAGGTATGGGTTACGATGAAAATGAAGGTCGAGCTGCTTTAATGAGCTGCAAACCAAAACAAGGATAATGCGATTATGAAAATACTAGTCGTTGGCTGGGGAGCGGACCCGGATTGCGATATGAAGCGTTCCTGCTTAGACGCAGGAGTGGACTTTGAAATGTGTTTTGTTAATGGCCCCAATCCTTATTCTCATGAGTATATGGATATCGATTTTAATAACAGACCTATGGATTGGGTACAACAAATTATTGATCGATCAGATGTAGATCTGTATCTATTTAAGTATCCTTTCTGGTTAGATCAATACCCTCAATTGAAAAGTATCCTACATAAGAAGAAGGTAGTGGCTTGGTCTACAGAACATGGACCTACTCTTAACTATGCACTTCAAGCCAGCGAACAGTTCTCATATGTTGCCGTAACTAACAAACATGAAATACCTATATACCAAGCACACTTTCCTGATAAGAAGATTCTCTATCTACCTTTCGGATGTTGTATCTGGAGAGATGACGAATTAGTATCTAATCCTAAATATGCTAGTACACTAGTAGCAGACGGAGCTTGTCATTATACTTGTTGCTGTGAAAAAGGATATAAGCGGACTAGCATTGATGTTATGATCATGCCTGTTATCGATAGAGATATTGCTTTCTATGGTTCTGAAGTTATTGCTCCTGATAACCATAGTTGGCGAAATATGCCTGGTGGGGCAGAACGATATCGAGGTACTTATCGTTGCGATGAATACCCACAAGTATATAGTTCTGCAAAAATCTATATGGGTATTACCTTCAACTGGCAAACAGGAGGTATGGGTGTAAAACTCGCTAGAGCAATGTCAACAGGAATACCTGTTGTTTGGCATGCTACGTTAGGTTTATCTTTAGAGGGATTACAAAGTGGTGAGCAACTTATGCTTTCATCGAATCCTCACATTACGAAATTAACAGTAGACAAGCTTCTAGCAGACGATGAACAGCGTATAGCTTTAGGTCAGAGGGGTAAAGAATGGGTAGTTGAGAATTGGGATTATGCAAAGAATCTTAAACGTATAGCTTCGGAGATTTTATAATGTGGCATTTAACTAAGATTCCGCAACATGCGTATTTTTTTTGGGCAAATGATAAATTACCATGGCTTCGCTATTTAACTCTATTTACTTTTAGAGCGCATAATCCAGACTGGAAAATGACAATCTATACTAGAAAGGATCCAACTAAAACTAATCTTAAAGTAGCTGATGACTATTGGCCTTTCGTACAAAAATTAGGTATCGTTGTTGAAGCTATGAGTTTTGAAGAATATAACAATCTTGATTTATCAGCTGTAGATGATCTTTCCGTACGAGACGTAGTACGTAGTGATTTACTAAGATGGTATCTATTATGTGAGACCGGTGGTTTATGGGCAGATATGGATATTCTACATATGAGACCTTTAGATAAAGCACTTTGGAATTGTTATGATAACCGGGAAGTTACTATGATTGGTATGCCTACTCCCTACAATAACTTTCTACTTAGTGCTCCTAATAGTGATTGTATTGTTAAACTCTGGGAGACTGCTAGGACTATTACTCCAGAAGATATTAACAAAGATCCATTTAGTACTGGACCTGTACTATATGAAAGGGTTTGTAAAGATCAAATGTTTACAGGTTATGTAGTTATACCTGAACAAACTACTGAAGTAGCTGATCGTAGTGGATATGATTTCTCTAGCGAAGGTAAAACATACAGTTTAGCAGTAGATACTATTGGTGTACATTGGCATGGAAGTGGTTTAGTAGAGAAGTATTTGAATATCAACTTTGATACTTATAAGAAAGATCGTACTTTACTAGGCCAAGTAGTAAACTGTGCTCTAGATATTATAGTAGCAAACGAAAATAAGAAAGGTTAAATTATGGACATGAAAGATTATATGGAGCGATCGAAAGAGGCGTGGAAAGTTGCAGCTACCTTTCCAGCGGACAAGTGTGCTGTGTACCCCGAGCACAGTTTGGTTCAAGAATTCTCTCAACATAGAGATAGCGTAGTTTTAGAATATGGAAGTGGACCGGGGGCTGATGCTTACGAATACCTTAAAAACTGTAACGTAGTATTCCTTTGCGATATCGTGGCTTCTAATTTAGACCAAGCTAAAATAAATCTAACTGCTAGAGGAATTAAAGATAATGCTATTTATGTTCCTCTACAAGAAAGCTATCCCCTACCTTTTGGCGATACTACTTTTGATGTAGTTAATAGTCACGGAGTGTTGCATCACATACCTGATGCTGTTGAGGTGGTTAAGGAATTCTATCGTGTACTAAGACCTGGAGGTCTCTGCTACATTATGTTGTATACAGAATTTCTTCATAAGGTAGCTAGTGGACTTATCAGTCAATTAGTACAAGAGGGTTTAAGTCCAGAAGAAGCTTTCGGATGGTTCACAGATGGTAAGGGAACGCCTTATAGCGTTCACTACACAGAGGAGACAGGAGAACAATTATTAACACAAGCTGGATTTGTAGTTGAATATCATACCCTATATAACAACGATCAGTTCCGCACATTCAAAGCAACTAAGCCAATTACATAGGAGTTACTAATGGCTTCCGATAAAGAAGTACTAACTGAGCCAGATGCTTACTTATACATCGTACATAAGTTTAAGAAATCTAAATGGGTTAGAGCAGGTATAGCTTACAAACATAAAGACGGTCTAGGTTACAAAATAATGCTTAGTGCTTATCCTGCAGCAGACCACCATTTAGTAATGCGTAATGATGAATATATAGATGGAGAAAATTGTGGATAATACTATTTGCATAATAGGGAATGGTTACGTAGGACTTACTGCAGGTATCTACTTTGCTAAGGTAGGTAAGAAAGTATTACTATATGACATTGATCCTGCAGTAGTTGATGAAATTAATAATGGTAAGCCTAGAGGAGGTAACTTCTTAGAGTATCTAGGAACTGATGTTGTTCGTTTAGTCCAAGATGGTGGCCTTAGAGCAACTAACAATTGGGAAGATGTTATTAAACAAGATGTGTTTATTGTAGCTGTTCCTAGTGAACGACGTGACATACCTGATATGTCCATTGTTACTACAGTAGTTACTGATCTTATTGCACAGTGTGCGCATACACCTATTGTCTTGATTGAGAGTACCATAACACCAGGCACTGTTGATGGTATTATTAATTCAATACCTGACAAGATAGTAGGTAAGGATTACTTCTTAGCAGTCTGTCCTCGAAGAGATTGGTTTGGTGATGCTGCAAAGAACGTTTCTACTTTATGTAGAGTTATCGGAGGAGTAACTCCTGCTTGTACTGCAGTAGCTGTATCTATTTATCAAAGTGTCATTTCTTCTAACTCAATGTATAAGACTACTTATAAGGTATCCGAGATTACTAAGTCACTTGAAAACGCTATGCTTCATGTACAAGTTATGTTTGCTCAGGAAATGGCTTTTAGTTATCCCAGTGTAGATATAGCTGAAGCAGTTGAGCTTATGGGAACGCATTGGAGACTAACACCCTTACATTTAGGATTCGGTACCTCTGGGAGATGTATTCCTATTGGACCAAAGTATCTACGTGAAGGTACTAATATGGAGATGCCGATACTAGATGCTGCCTTAGGATATAATAGCCGTATCCAGGATAGTATAGCTAGTCTTGTACTATCTAACAGTCCTGCTAAGAGTTCTGTTCTATTACTAGGTTTAAGTTATCGACCAAAGCTACGAGATATAGGTTGTAGTCCTAGTTTGGCTATTGCTAGACTAATAAGACAATGGGCACCTGAACGTTTGATTGCCTTTAGTGATCCGTTATTTACGGATGATGAGATTGTTAAGATTACGGGATTTCCGGCCGGAAACCTTGATAACCATTGGGATAGCGTTTTGTTGGCAACTCCACATGAGGAATTTATTAACCTCCCGGAAAACCGGGATTTTTGGCGTAAAGGCCAATACGCAATAGATGCCTCAGGTCATTGGGCTAAATATAAAAACATGTTACTACAACGAGGAGTAAGGTACATACAATTAGGTCGTCCGGGTTGGATGGGTACTACTTGGGCAAAACAACTTGAGGGAACTCATGTCTAAAGTATTAGTTTGTATGGGAACCAGACCAGATGTGGTGAAGCTTTGGAGTGTATATAACCATCTAAAACAAGAATCAGATATCCAAACCTACTTATCTCTTTCAGGGCAGCATATATCGATGGCCCAAGAGGCTTTGGATTGTTTCGATATACAACCTGACATATTTGGTTTGATATCAGATGAAGATCGGGAGACATTATCTAACAGTACCGCCGCTTTAATTAAAAATCATCAATTGTTTATACAAGTATATAACCCAGACTTAGTAGTAGTTCATGGAGATGTACAAACAGCATTAGCTGCTGCCTTAGCTGCTTACTATAATAAGATTCCCGTAGCTCATATTGAAGCAGGTTTACGTACTAGTAAATATGAGAGTCCACATCCTGAAGAAGGTATTCGAAGATTGATTGCTGACATTACTAGATTACATTTTGCACCTACTAGACTAGCACATAGTAATTTAGCATACGAAGGTGTTAATCTAAAGTGGATTACTGTTACAGGTAATACAGTAGTTGATGCTTTATACTCTATGATCAATACACCACCAACAGTTATGACGCGACGTGTTAAGCACGTTGCTGATAATCGTAAATGTATATTAGTCACTTGCCATCGTCGTGAGAACTGGGGTGAACCTATAGTTGCTTTGTGTCAAGCTTTATCTGCCTTAGCATTACAACATCCTGAGTATTATTTCATTTGGCCTGTACATGACAATCCAATGGTTAGACAAACAGTTGATCATGCGCTATCAACTAAAGCAACTAACATTGAAGTTACTGAACCTATGGAGTATAGGACCTTTATACAGCTACTACACCATTGTAATTTAGTCATTACTGATAGCGGTGGTGTACTAGAAGAAGCAGTATCTTTAGAGAAGCCTGTTATCGTACTCCGTACAGAAACAGAACGACCTGAATGTGTTCGCGATGCTAGTGTTCGTTTGATAGGTACTGATGTTCAACAGTTGGCTACCTTAGTACCTGAATTGATCCGTCTTCGTATAGCCGGTGATTATCTTATTAACAGTATTGTTGGTGATGGTAATGCAGGACTACGAATTGTACAAGAAATTAAAAAGTTCCTAGGAGGACAGCATGCGTAGTAGGATTCTACAAGTTCGTTGGAGTATTATTTTAACAGTGTCTGAGAATCTGAGCAGAACCGTTCGTTGTTTAGATCGACTGATTCCAACACTTAGCCCAAGAGCAGAAGTATTTTTAATCTTACCTAATAAAGCACTACCTGAAGAAATTATTACTTACAAGAGTCTCGGTGCTTATTATGCACAAAGCAAAGTTGCAATTACTGCAGTACATGATCTTGTTGACGAGTCTACTGGTTTACCACGTACAGCAGTAGATCAGGCTATCGAAGCTTCTAAAGGCGAACTACTGTTATTCATGACGGGTGATCTATTAGTAGCTAATAACTTTCTACAGCAGATTACTTATTGCTTAGAGAACTTCTCTAGACAGTTTCCTTTAGGAGAAGTTGGTTGCGTTATGCCAATTTGTAACGCTGGTGCTGGTCGTCAATTACTTGAACTACCCCCTGAACTAAATCCGATGTCGGTAGATGAAGTACAATTTGGCATACAGCAACGACTACAAGCAGATCCAGGACGTATGCGATGGATTGTAGCTTCTATAGCTTCTGACTTCTGTATGCTTATTCCTCGTGAAGTATATTTAGAAGTAGGACCTTTTGATTATACTATTGCAAGTGAAATACAACGAGGTACTGAATGGTTAACAAGACTAACAGAACATAATCTGTTAAGTGTACTATCAGGTGAAGTGTACGTATATAGAGATAACGTTCCACCTAGCCAAGCTGCTACACAAATATCTTTACCTAACGAAGTAGAGACAGATGAAAAGCGATTAGCTATTTTGTATCGTATTTGCTTGCAGACAGAACAGCAGAGAGCTTGGTTCTTACATTCACTTGAACGATCAGCACAACTTACAGATTTAATCTTTGTTCTTGATAATGGTTCGAAGATTAAACTAGCATCTTATGCTAAAGAACATGCCCCAGCTACCTGGAGTAAAGTAGCTCGTTATGAAAAGATATTTGCTCCTCGAGATGACAAGCATGATTTCAACAGGCTGATTGCATTAGCAGAAGAAGCAAATGCAGATTGGATTATCGGACTAGAGACTTCTGAGGTTATTGAAAAACGCATTACTAAAGAACATCTACAACGACTAATGCATCCACCTGACAAACGTATTCTAGGATACGCCTTTAATGAATTCTACATGTGGGGTGACAATGGAGAGTGGCGGGCCGATGACATCTGGAGTAAAATTAATACTATTAAGATGGCAAAGCTACTCCCACAAAAACGTATCTTGGGAGTAGACGTTATAGCAAATAAAGCAGGATACGTACCCGCGTTACCTGCAGAGAATGTACGTCATACTGGTATACGATTACAATGCTATGCACTACAAGATGAAGCCCATAGAGTTTTAGAACGTAAGACTCTTGAGCAAGCGGATAGTAAATCTAACTGGTCTTATATTACTGATGTACGGGGATTGCAATGTTACCCTTGGCAACATGATCGTTCTATTAGCGTATATGCTCCCATGTATAAAGACGATAATACATACCAGTGGTTAGATCATATTTGGGCTTGGGCAGATGAAATTATAGTAGGTAATGATCGCAATCAACTAAACGATGACGTCTTGAAAACACTAGATCATTGGGGAGCTACAGTAGTACCTTGTTCGATGTCTAATGACTATAGTGAAGGACGAAATCAAATCTTAAAATATTGTACTAGTTCTCACGTCTTGCAATTAGACGTAGATGAAGAAGTACAGATGGTCTATCCTCTCTTCCGTATGGTTATGTTACCTGCAAACTGTTGGATGTTTAGTATCGATAATCTACAGCAACAAGGTTCACCTGTAGTAAGTGAAACTATTAGATTGTTTACTAATACTGGATTGGTAAAGTATTGGGGGCGATTACATGAAACCATTGACGACTATGTAAAATCTACTAAATGTATTGTAAGTAGTTCACCTGTTAAACTAACACACTACGGCTACTTACGCAATGATAGTGCGGCTTCCTGGAAGAAGATGCAAAGATATATTGGTATTAATATGGAACAAATGAAGGAGTCTCCTGACGACGGTCGGGCATACTATCATCTAGCAGTGCATATGTTAGAAGACCAACTTTACGAAGATGCTTTACGGTTATTGAACTTAGCTGTTATGCTATCTAATGGACAAGTATTACCTACTGTTGAATTAGCTAAGTTACTATTAACTAAATCTTATGTACTATTTAAGCAATTAGGCAGTCCTAGTACTCCTAAACAGGGTAGTTTAGATGCTCGTAACTATAGTAAGGAGATGTTTGAGTTTCTAGAACCAGCATTACCGGTTCTACATCCTTCAGCAAAGGGACATTGTAAAGCTTACTTTACTAATAATGTCGAACAGCGCAAGTGGTTACTTAACCATTTACTAAAAATGGAGAGTAAAGTATTTCTTCAGTCTGCCGAAGATTAGGTTTTACGAATAAGGTGGCTTATAATATAAACGAATGTCGAACTTTAATACTTTCAAGCAAACAGTTCGGGAGGCTTTACTAGCAAACTCTGGAGTAACTACACTAGTAAGCACCCGAGTATTTGGTGCTCAGTTGGCAACTTTATTTGAGGTACCTTATCCATGTTTGACATTTCACTTTGAAGAAGGCCAAGATGTTGTTCTTTTAGTAAAACAGTTTACCATGACTGTATCGTCTCATAGTGAAAAACATTTCGATGAGGCTCACGATATAAGTACTGCTGCATTTGAAGTGTTAAAACAAGCTACATTAAATAATACTATTCTTATACACTCGCGGGGTACACCCTACGAACACTATAGTCGAGAATCTAGGTTATATACAGTTCATCGTCGTTACTACGTTAACTACATAGGATAAAGGAGTTACACATGGCAGAAGAAACCATACCTATCGAAGTAGTAGTTCACCAGTTTCAAATGGCAGTGGATTATAACTTACCTATACATGAAGGTCATAGGGACTACGGTAACCTGAACATTAAGACAGAAACTAAAGAAGCTATTAGTGACGGTAATGTTGCTTTCCAACGAAGACAAGATTTGTTAGTTAAAGCAGTAGAGTCTCTACAAGCATTGGAAGCAGATGGCTATCCTAACGTACCTGAGTATGAGGTAGAGGATGCAGTGTACGATGACTTAGAGGTAAATGCTAAAACCATTTTGGCAGCCTTGAGTAGGTACCATCGTAAAGCTGCTTCAGTAAGTGAAGGTGAGTTTGTACTAGAGGATCCAAAACCAAGTTAACAATTTAACCAATAGGAGGTAGTTCAATGGCAGACTATACATTTCATGAAGGTGACGTTAAGGTTGGTAGTGTTGTGTGGACTAAGCCTAACGGTGACCCCGGTATGGTAGATGGAGCTACTAAGTTTACCAATTCTGCACCTGAGCTCTGTGACCTGGTCGTAGCTGAGGATGGCGTTACTGCTACTGCTACCTTTCATAAGGCAGGCGATGTTCAGCTAATGGCAGAAGCAGATGCTGATCTTGGCGAAGGTGTTCGTCCGGTTATGGCTATCGCTAATGTTAAGGTTCTAGGTCAAGAAGTAGTTACTGGGACTTTCAACCTAGCTGATCCTTCATAAACAGTTTTCAACATAGGAGAATATAATGCGTAGGGCATCTTTAATTTTCGGATGGTTACTCACACTATCAGTTATTATAGGTGCCCTACCGGCACAAGCTGCTAGCGTAAACTTTAACTTAACCTGGACGGATACTCCAGCTACTACTAATCCAGTAGCTCCTACTCATTATCGAGTAGAAGAGTTAACAGGAACTACCTGGAATACTCTAGCAGTCATAGCAGCCCCTACTAAGAGTTTTGTAGTTACAGGTAAACAAATTGATCAAGTATATACCTTTAGAATCATGCAGCTTAGAGATGGTATACCTGGAGCAGCATCACCTGCTGTATTATGTGGATTACAAGCACCCAATAGCAATATAGTTATACAGTGTGGTCCAGTATTAATTCCATGATATACTATTTAATACTACTATTGATTTTATTGTTCAACAGTACTGTTGAAGCACAGAAGTTAACTCTTACCTGGCAGCATAATGTTGAACCAGCGCACATACCTTACCTATTTGGCATTCAAGTTGAACGAAAGACTGGTACAGGAAGTTTCTTTGAAGTAGCTAGTGTACCTCCTGAAGCTAGGACTTGGATAGATAGTAATGTATTAACTGATTCAGAATATACTTATAGACTACGTGCATCCTATGCCGGATGCTGTCTCTGCGTGGGCCCCGGACCTTGCTATACAGAATACTCTAATGAGGCTTCTGGTAAAGTTACATCTGGGGTACCTAATAGCGTAATACGATTAACTTATAAACAATACACTTATATAACTCCACCGGGTATGGTAATATCTCTAGCCTTAGACGAAGGTGTAGGGACTATTACTCATGAGTCTGTTAGTAATACTAAAAGGAGTATAACTACTCCCACCAGTTGGATTCTAGGACATACCTTAAACGGTTTATCATTTAACACTGGGTCTACAGTTGATACTCTATTAAAGACACATGCATCTCGTCGTACCTATACTATGTGGATTAAACGAGATAGAGTAATAGTTGGTAATAGAGGTCGTATATTTGATAAGCATATTAACTCTTTACTAGCTACTGAAAGTGAATTGTTCTATAACGATGAAGCTACGCTGAATTATAAATACTTTAACGTGTGGTCTAGTGGATCTAATACTTGGGTCTTTCCTCAACCTTCTATCAATGTATGGCATCATATAGCTATCATTACTGATACTACGACTATAACAAGTAAACCTCTCATTTATGTAGATGGTAACTTGCAAGCAATAACACGAATATCTACAGCAGCTTCACCTGGTACGTTAATTACTAATACTGACTCTTACTATATAGGTAATAGAGGTTCAGGTGACCGGCCATTCCCCGGATCAATAGATGACATGCATATTTACGATCGAGCATTAACACCAACTGAAATTGTAACCGACATGCGTGGTGGTCTATGAGTTCTGTTATGTATCGAGCTTGGAAGTGTGGTGCCTGTAATAAAATACTTGCTTTTATCTTTCCCGGTGGTGTACTACAGATTAAGTATAAAGATCTATATCTTAAGATCGTAGGTATTTGCGAATATGTATGTAGAGGTTGTGGAACTAAGAACACATTTGACCAGTCTGAAATTACGGAGCAACATATAGATGGCCAAGCGTAAACCTTTAGAAGGGTTAGAATTAGGAATAAAAAAACGTACTCCTATTCTATTGAATCATTTATCTAAAATACTATACGATAGAATTATTCAGAATATTTCATTAACCGACCATTCAACAGCACAACTAAAAGCTGAGGGTTTTCCTTATAGTAAACGTAATCCACAAGAGTTGCATGATCCTCCCTATTTGGTACATAAACAAACAGGTCGATTAGCAAGTGCTGTTACTATTAATCAGATTAATCAGTATCGAGCTCAAGTAGGTATTGATGAAGCTAAAGCACCTTATGTAGCCGATGTTATCTACGGCACAGATAAATTGATAGGTCGTGATTTTCTAGCAGGTAGTCTTAACGAAGTTAGACCTTTACTTAGAGAAGAAGTACAAGAGGGTATGCAAGCAATCGTACAGGAGAGCAGTAACAATGTCAACGGATCCGAGAATTGAATATCGTAAGTACAAGCCCGACGTTTATGATAATAGAGTACCTATTGCACAGCGTCCCAAGTCTCTTGAATCTTCTAAAGATCGTTCTGCTAGCCGGGGAGTAAATAATTGGATAGCAAAACTAACATGGGAAAGAGTTAGGGTCATTAGACAACGTTGGCGCGATCGAACTAGTGTACCTGTAACTAAATCACAATTAGCTAGAGACAACGAAGTAACTTTTGATACTATTCATCAAGTACTACTATTTGCTACGTGGCGACCTGAATTTGATCCGGATGGTCCTCAAGGACATTACGAATAATATTACGCATATATTAAAGAGAAGAAGACCTATATAATGTTGAGATATACGTATACAATCTGTTTAATTCTAACAAGAAGGGGGTGATTTACATTGGCTAACGTTCCGGGATATACTACTAATAACATCTCACTAGGACCTGGTGTTCTGTACATCGGACCCGCAGGAGCTACCCCATCTTTAGACGTCGGTGCTATCGCTGAAGATGGTATGGAGTTCACTGTTACCCGTGAGTACTTGGAAGTCTTCCAAGGTTCGCCACGACAGCGTATTATCCAATTCGTTACTGATGAGGGTTACGAATTAGTGGTGAATAGTATCGAGTGGAACTTGATGAATCTATACTATGCTCTAGGAGCAGGTGTTACTTCTTCGAGCGCTTCGCAAGATATCTTCTCATTCGGTGGTGATCCGGCCACAGCAAACGTTGCGGTTAAAGTTACGCATACGTTACCTACAGGCCAGACGATGTCCTTCTATCTATGGCGTTGTCAGCCTAGTGGTGAATGGCAGCTATCTATGAAACAGAATGAGATTCAGCAATTCCCATTTAGTTTTGCTGGACTTATATCTACTATGGCATGGGATGGCGTAACAGCTTTAGGTTCAGGGTCACAACTGTTTCGCATTATTCGCCAGAAGACCTAATCAACAATTTAACATCCCGTGAGGCCCAACTAAGAGGTCCATAAGGGAAGAACAGATGCATATATACTTCGATCAATTACACCAGGTCGCGGTATATTGGTCTGTTTAGGAGCAATGATGGCTAAGCATGCGTTTGTACCTTATCTCGCTAAAGTAACACTGAGTAATGGAGAGGACTTAGTATTACCTCGTTTAACACTACGTCGTATTTTAGCACTAACAGAATCACTAAGTAAGGTAGTAGTTGCCTTAAAACCTTTAGTACCAGACCTGTTTGACATTGAGAAGCTACGAGCAGGACAGTTTGGTATTGATCCCGCAGCATTAATATCACGAATTCCTCAATTACTTTCTCCCCTTTACGATGAGATAATAGAAGTGTTGGTAGTTTATCTTGGTAAAGATATGGAATGGATTGATGACACTTTTGACTTAGAGGATATGATCAAAGTGTGCGTCCCTTTGTTCGGGAGCATTATAAGTCAAGGCACACAGCTCGCCACAATAATAACCACGGCAATAGAGCAAATGTCCGCCGCAATACCCGTAACCGACAAGACTCCGACCCCGACGATATCGGAGAACTCTTTAGTGCAATAGCGGGTATTATTGACTTACTAGCAACTAACTATCACTGGACTATCGATAATGTTTTAGATATGACGATGGATGAGGTATATTTATTATTAGACGCGGGGGCAGACAGAGTACGTGCTATGGAGGAAGCAAGTAAAAGTAGAGGATCTGGTAAAGGTAGTAGGACTAATTTTGTTAAAGCTAATAATGCAAATAATAAGGACAAAATGGAGAGCGCTCTAAGTTGGTTAGGTGAACGAGGCGCTGTTGTAGAGGAGTAACGTGGCATCTGAAATTTTTAATGTTGAATTAGGCCTAAAGATACAGGGCTTTCTTTCACAAATCGTTGCTGCTCAGCAAGCGTTTACTCGCATAGATACTGCTGGTAAGAAAACTGCAGTAGACGTTAAAGGTGCATTTGGGGGCCTAGATCTTGTTAAACTCATAGGTACAGAGCCTAGTATTATTAACTTGGCTAAAATGGGTTGGGCAGCCGCCAAGATGGCCAACCAAATTAAAGCCGCAGGTATAGATGTAAAAGCTACCTTTCAAGAGATAGCAAATGTTAGGAGTCCAGAAGAGTTCGTAGCTGCAATGAATAATTTGGCAGCGGCGATAGAAAAAGTTGATCCTAAAAAGATTGCAGCGTTAGCTAATCAAAGCGGTTTTCTATCGCAGGCATTAAGCGGCTTAGCAGGTGTCATATTAAAAGCAGGTGGTGCTTATGTCGGTCTTAGGCTTCTACGAGAAGTATTATTAGGAGTTCTTAATCCTAATAGAAACGTAGGGGATGCTTTTGCAAAGACAGCAGCTGCAACTGGTACCATGACAGCTGGTATCATAGGCATGATACGGCAGATTCCAGGTCTACATGGTGGCTTAGATAAACTTGCACAAAAACTACAATCAACTGGAATTAATACTAGCAGAGCTGCTACTTCTTTTAACACACTTCTGAATACCTACGGGGGCGGTAATAAGCAAATCAAGAAATTTGCTGAGGCTTATATTGCCGGTTTCGATGCTGTTAACCGCTCTGTCAAAGCTCAGATTGGGGCTATACCAGGTGTTACTGCTGGATATAAAAAATTAATAGACGTAGGTGCAGTCCTCGCAACAAAATTTAGAACAATAGCTGATGAGTCCTCTGGTATTGGCGACCTCTTTCGAGGTTTATCTAAAGCTTTTGCGATATTTGAGGCAGGAGCTTTAGGTGGCATTCCGGGAGTAAATGCTATGGCTCTAGGGATGCATGAAGCATCTTCTGCAGCTAGTACTCTTGGTAGTGCTTTAACCAATGTAAGTCCTCAGTTAGCTGACCTTTTAGGGACTATAGGTAATTTTGGCGCCGGTACTTTACTAGGCATCGATGCTATCATAGGCGGTGTTGCTTTAGGATTAGCACACTTAGGAGATAAGTTACTTGAAGTTACGCACTCGTGGGCCGAAGCTTCTGGAGAATCTGAACAGCAGTTAAAGTTATTAAAACTGACAATGGCTCAAGTAGCCACTCAGACAGATATCTCATTAGGTAGTTTTGAAGAATGGGAGAAATTTCTTGATGAATTATCTGTTACTTCGGGCGTAGCTGGTAATGATCTAACTAAAATTGCTACTCGATTAATTAATACTAACCAGCAAATCTTACTTAGTAAACCTCAACTACAACAGTTGACTGATATTACTGCTCGGTTGGGTTTGCAATTTCATGATACTGATCGTGTGTTAATTGATATAGTAGATGCCTTTGTTGGTATGCCCGGTCCTCTACGACGATTGATTGGTGTTGAAGCATCTGCTGCAGAAATATCAAAGTTAGCTGCAGAAGCATCCCATGAACAAGCTGATGCCTTACAAGGTATCGATAATGCCAGTCAGCGGGCAGCTACAGCACAACAGATCTTTAAGTTAGTTGTTGAGGGCTCTGCAGCTACTATAGCTGCTACATCAGGAGAAGCTGATACTTTAGATCTAGCAAGTAAAAGATTACATAGTACCATTAGTAACTTGACAACTGAATTAGGTCATGCTACTGAACCTATATTTGTTAAAATTACTAATGTAATTACCCATCTTGTAGAAGTAGTTGCAGGTATGCCTCCAGCCCTAAAAGAAGGTACAGCACATCTTATTGCCATGAGTGGTGTTGTCCTTAAAGTAGGCGGTAGTTTCTTAGAGATGGGTTCTGCTGTTGTAGGTACCGTACATTTAATTCAAATCTTAAATGGTTTCTTAGGAGGCACAGCTACCCTATTCGGACATGACTTGGGGAGTGTTTTAAGTAAACTAATTAGCTCAATAGTAGGTTTTAACTTTCAAGTAAAAGACACTGGAAGTGCTATTAAAGGATTGGGGGTAGCCGCAATTGTAGGTTTTCGTCATGTTGAAGATGCAGCTGGCAAAGCTCTCTTTGCACTGACAAACTTTAAGTTAGGCAATTCAGGTGCACTTGTAGCTGCTTTTCAACCACTTATAAAAGTATTAAAGGGGGTATTATTTGAAACAGGGTTTGTATTACTTTCTCTAGGACAATTTGCTACTAGAGCTATTTCACTTAACGTTTTAATAAGTAAACTCACTAGTACTTATACCTACTGGATAGCTCGTCACGTTATTCTAGGTTCAGTATTGTCTCAATTCATACTTGCAGTAACCCTAGCCTACGGAGCATTGAAGGTATTAAATGAGACTTTTCACGTCACTGGTACTCTTGCTGAAGTACTTGATGGTATAATGGTTGCCTTAGGTGACGGCGTTGATGATACTGGTAAAAGATTGACTTACTTCGAATATATTTCAATGAAGTTAGGTCAAGCTTTTGAGTTTGTAGCTGAGGTTATGGCTCTGGGTTTCATACCTATTTTGATAACCGCTTCTGCTTTACTTACTGCATTTAGTGCACTAGTCGCTTTTCTTACAGATGGTTTCGCAAAATTTACTCCCCGCTTCTTAGGCATGGCGGCTATATCTGAGAGATTTAGCACAATAGCCCACACCATGGGAGCAGTGACTGGTTTCCTAGGAGGTAAATTTGTTGATTTAGGTAATAAGACGGCACGGACGGGGTTAGAACTTTCTGGTTTTCGTGATAAGATAAAACTAGCAGCAGAACAAGTAAAAAAAGACAAAGCGACGTTTGATAAAGTTATCGTACCCGAACTTATCAAGGCAGCTATTGATGATGTTATTGCCGCATATGATAAGCTCAGTACTGCTATAGATGCAAACTCAGAAAGAACAAGAGGACAGATTGAACGACTTGCGTTACTGCGCAGTAACGCAGCAGAGCAAGAAATAACAGATGAAACTCAAAAGGTTGCCACCTTACAAGCTATTGAAGCTCAAGCCGCTGGGCAGACTATAGCTTTAGAATTAGATAAGTACAATAAGAGTCTTGCTCTTATTCAAAAACGCAAAGAATTTGAAACCAAGTCCATTAACGAAACTTTAGGTAAGGATGTAGCTAATGTAGCTAAACGGGCAGCTGCCTTATCAGACATAGCGAAGAAATCTAAAGAAGCTGAACTAGGCATTCTTAATAATCTTAAGAACTCTTTAGCAGAACAATTAAAAGTAGTACAGAGTCAACAAACGGCTCGTATCGGTATTATTCGAGGCGCACAGCAAGAGATTGTTAATATTGAACGTGGTCTCCAGGCAGAATTGGCAGGTCTAAAACTAGCTGGTTTAGATGAAGATCAGAGACAAGCACAGTTACGAGTTGATATAGCTAGAAGTATTTCTGATATCAATAAGTCCATTGCCAATAGTAGTTTTGATTCAGCGAAAACACAAATAGATGAAGTAAAGGGGTTAATAGGTCAGATAGGAGCTGATCCTAATGTTACCCAAGCTATTCAAGCTGCTGCTCGATTAGGTACTGCAGAAACTGAAAGAGAAGTATTAGACTTAATGGATTTTATCTCGCTTCAGTTTGGAGGTAGACTCCCTGAGAAAGTACAAGCAGCATTTGATCTTATTAATACTGATGCTCAAACACTTCATAGTAATCTAGCAGCTGTACAACGGGACGGTGGTGAATTAACTACAGCTTTAGATCAAGTAGGTAAGCAAAAAGGGTTTGCGGATCAAGCTGTATTTGTCGAGCAATTAGCCGGAGCTCAAGTAAAAGTCCAACAAGGCATCATTAATATTAATCAAGCCGGATTGACTTCTTCCGCACAGTTAATCGAGAATATCCAAACAAACATAGCTACTGTAGAATCTAGAATTTCTACACTTCTTAATAACATTCCAAAAGACTTAGATATAGGTTTGAACTTAATACCAAAGGATGTAGAATTTCATGCAAAGTTAAAAGAAATGCAAGATAACCTAGAGCAAATAGATCTTGCTGTAGGATTCTCAGACTTTATAACTATGCCCGATGGTAGTAAGGTACCTGTAGATGGTGTAGGCGTAGCTTTAGCTAAAGCACTTACGCCACCTGAACCTGTACAGATACAAGTTAAGATTCATCCTATAGTTGATGTCCCTGGTGGATCGTTACACAACATTGTTGATGTGGCAGGTATACTTCTCAAGATTATGACTCCAACAGAAGGTGTACCTATTACTGTTACGCCAACTGTAGATCCTAATAGTAAACAACAAGCAATTCAAGAAGTCAAAGACATTAAGCCTACAGTAGAACAAAATGATGGTACTGTAGTAAAGTTGTACACTGCGGTAGATTTGCCTAGCACCAATCAGGCAGTAGCTGCTGTAACTAACACCGTAGCTGTATTGCAAAAACAACCCGTTAATCTAAAAGCTCAATTAGATCAGGCTAGCGCTGCAGCTACTGTACAGCAAGGTGAGGATGTTAAAGATAAGATTGAAGCTACTCCAGCTGTAATTAAGGTAAAAGCAGATACCAGTGAAGCTGAGGAAGAAATATCGAGTTTTCATAACAAGATCTCCGATGAGGATAACGCCGCACTAGGGGCCGCGATTCGTTCAAATGCTAAACTTAATGAATTAATTAGAAGGATACCTGCAGCATATAAGCATGCAATTATAGCTCTTTCTCAAGTGGATTTTGATGCAGCGATGAGTAAGGCGATGAGCATATATCAAGAACACTTAGATGAACAAGCTAGAAGAGCAACTCTGACTTGGCGACAACTTCGAGATGAGGCTCGACAAGCTAGGAAAGATACTGATGATAGTTTTCATGGTACAACTCAAATTAGGACAAAGATTGATAGTGTTGATATTGAGGGAGGTTCTGAACATCCTCTATCTGAAGCCGGCGCCATAGTTAGTCGAATTGTAACGCCTCATAATCCTATACAAATAGCAGCTGATTTACAAACCGATCAAGTAACTAAAGATGCTAAAAACTTTGTTCAACGAGCCACTAGTTTATTCGAAGGTATAAAACCTATTACTTTTAAGGCAAATACTGATGCATTAACTAATGTACTAGACTGGGCTAGAAACCAACGAGTAGTAGTTCCTATACAATTCAAAGCAGGCAAGATTGATATACCTGGAGGTTCTCTACATCCTCTTAACAAAGCAGCTGAAGTTATTAGATCAGTACTTACTCCTAATGATATTACAGCTTCATTACAAGGGGCAGTTAGAGCAGGTACTGGCGGTATAAATGGATCAACTGCTAGTGGTGGTAGAGTTGCTTCTATACATCGTGTAGATATCAATGTGAATAATGAAAAGTACTCAATCAACACTACCGATGAAGAAAGTGCTAATACTGTAACAAAAATAGCTAGTTCATTAAAACAACTTACTCGCACGCGTGGAGAATACAATAGTCCATTCCGACGAGGGTTTTCAGGATAAACTATGGCCTATCCTCCAAACATTATTATTGGTGATGTAACAATCACTCCTTTGAAACGATTACCCAGTGCTAACTTTACTGCATCTGCTAATATAGTTAAGGATCTACAACGATCACAAGATGGTTCGTTATATAGTAATAAGCTGTATACTAAATACACTATAGCTATGTCTGGACTAGCACAAGGGTTATATGAAGATTTAAGAGAGCAAGCTGAACGAAGTTCTTTTATCGATCTATATAGTATTACTACTAGGAGAGAAGTATTTAGTGCCTCGGGAGCTACTAACACTATTGTTTTAACTCGCAAGCAACGATTAGATGATGATGCATTACGGGCAGTAATAGAATATCCTATAGGCACTACTATACCAGGTACTTCTATAAGTACTTTAACTAATGTAGTTAACAATGCGCATTTAGAACTAAGTTTTACTCCTGGTGTAGGAACTCGTAATATTGCTTGTGTATACTATCCTATCATTACTGGTACTATTGGTACTTTACAAAGTAATTATGATTGGACTACCGGTGAAGAGACTTGGGATTTAACATTCGAAGAGATGTAATGTGATACATACTACTCGACACGTTATTGTACGTTCCCCTATTATTAACGTTGGCCGTACCCAACTAACGATGGGAGTTATTGGTCCTAATGGTACTACTCTACTAATAGGTGTTGAGAACTCAGAATCTGACTTCTTACAATTACTTTTCGACGTACCTGCAGAATATGATTTCATTCATAATCGTCGAGTAGGTACGCAGTTACCCGAAGTTACTTTACAGCTATTAATTGACGATGTAGATGTTTCTGACCAATTAGTAGGTTCATTATCTGTTAACTGGCCTGAAGATTCCAACGGTAGTTGTAGTTTTGATATTAAAAATGATCGTCCTTTTAGAACCATACCAGTACAATCTTCTGGATCAATTATTCAAGTAGGAGCTTCTGTAGTTGTTAAATCTATTACAGAAGGTAATAATACAACATATACCTACACTATCTTCACAGGTAAGATAGTAGATTTTAATTTTGACTTTACTAGTGACTTAGTATCTGTGCAGTGTTTAGATATGAGTTATGACGTATCTAGATCTACAGATAGACTTAACATAGAGTTTGCTAATATTGCTCTTGCTACTGCATCTGAAGTAGTTACATTAGTTTCTACTAGAGTATTAGATGAAGAGGAAGATCCTCCCGTATATGTTAATGTATTACAGGCGCGATTACAAAAGATTATTGATAAAGATACTACTCCAACTGAAAATGCTATTCTAGGTATGTGGCTTGAATCCGATATTGGTCTTGAAAACAACTTATTAGAAGACCAAGACAGTGATGCTTTTACTGCTCTTAACATAGTAGTTTCTGGTACTACGAAAGGACGTGTAAACTTCTATACAAGTTTAACAGATGGTGATCTGTATGTCCAACTATCAAAACCAAGGGCAACACGTCCCAACTTTAGAATTAAGTACCAAGTTGATCCCTCTAGTCAAGTTAGTACCTCACCTAAGAATCCTAAAAAATCTCAACTAATTGCTGCCATTGCTTCAGCAGCTGGAGTAACAGCTTTAGTTGTTGAGCGAGCTGGGTTACCAGAAGATGAACCCATATCCGTACCTGTAACTGCTAATAATGAATTTCCATTAGACATGATCGAGAAAGTATCTATACCTCAAACTTGGCGAGCACACTTTGATGAGTTTGGTACTTTACGAGTAGGTAGAGAAATTATAAAAGCGAGACCTGATTTCATTTATGAAGCTGATAGCATAATACAGAATACTTTGAAGGCTAGTTATAATATAGATGACGTAATTAATCGTCAACAAGTGGCGGGTGTATTAGTCACTATACCTGGAGGTACTAATCCAGGTCCTGGACCTATTGACGGAGGCGGAGGCGGCACCGGAGGAAGTATTCATCAGCGAGTAATGTCAATACCTATTGTAGTACCTACTGCTTCCTATGTTATTCCATCCTCTCCTGTTACTCAACAACTAATACAAGACATGGGTTATTTTTATCATACCCAAGTTACTCTTACACCACCTGCTGGTTATGTATTAACTACTCGAACGCAATTAAATCTAGTGCTAAAGAATGCTTTAGGTGAGATAGTAGATATAAATTATACTACTTCATATTCCTCCTTAATGAGACATTCAAATATACCTACACCTCCGCAAATGCATTTAGGTCCCGTAGTGTTTGTATATGAGCCTAGTAGAGGAGATGAACCCGAATTTGCTTTTCGTCATAAATCTTTTGGTATGCCTGCTGATCGAGCAGCTAGTGGGTTTGCTAGTTTCTTCACAGGACTACCGGTAGACGCTGAGGTTAACGTAGGTAGCGTCTACGCAGGTACTTATGCTGTTACAGGATCTCCATATCCTTTACTATTAGGTATAGCTATTACAATTGGTTTAGCTCATGTAGCTAGCAGTGCTCAGGATGATGCTACAGAGATTGTTACTGGTGGTTTTAGAGGGACGTTAGAAATCTGGTCCATATTACGGAGACCTGCATGAGTCTAAGATATTCGGAAATGAAAGTAGTGGGTACTCTTACCGTTTCAGCTACCCGTAACTCTACTAGTACCTATACACTGGGGGAAGATAAATATCAAGTTCCTGATAACAGTAATATCGTTTGGTCAGTAATCGAGTTAGGTGATGATGTTGACTTAACCTTTACTTCTTTACGTAGCCCCGAATCTTATCAAAGTACTTATGCAACAGAGTATCCTAGAACTTACCCAACGGAAGATGAGGTAGCTATATGTGCTCTACCTGGATTACATTACCTAGAGTGGTCTACTAATTATAATAGATCACCTGTCATGCAGAGTGCCAATAATGAGGATCATGAATTACGAGGTAGCTTTGCTGAGGGCGTAAGTATTGATGCTAACGGTAGAGGAGATGACGGTAATTTATATTTTACTACTTTCGTACATGGATATATACTACCTGGAAATGTAATATTTAATGATGGTGAGGACACTCCGCCAACTACTTCAATAGGTTATCCTATACACTTTCCTGCATACGAACAAGTCTTTCAAGCTTACGGCAGGACTATGGAGGAGATAGAACCTCCTCCTCCAGACGACGATGACGACGATGATGAAGATCCGCCTCCTCCAGACGATGACGATGACGACGACGATGACGACGATGAAGATCCACCTCCTCCACCACCTCCTCCTGTTAAACCACCACCACCTAATCCTAAGCAAACACAGCTTGTAGTAGTAGTAAATGATCTTACTTCTCAAGGTTTGTACGGTATTCTAAAAGGACCCGAATATGAATCTGACTATATTGAAACAGTAAGACAAGCTACTAGAGTAGGTGAGCAGATTATCTTTCAGGCAAACCAAGTAATATCTATTAGTTTTACTATACCTTATGATCCTAGAGTTAAACGAGGCAAGACTATTAGAGTACAAACCTTACTGTCAGGCGGTTTTACCTTTCATGGTTTAGTAAAAGCAGTAGGACATACCTTTGATAGTAATAGTGGTCAAGTGATTACTCAAATTAGTGCTAGATGTTTAGAGTATAAATTTGCTTCATCATTAACAACGTTTGATATTAATGAAAGACTAGATCAGCGTCAAGCTGGCGTTTAAGGAATGTTATGCCAAAGACTTTTAATTCACCTACCGGTGATCAGGCTACTGTACTTCCTCAGCAGAACTTTCAAAGTACTTTTGTTGATAAGGCTGATCGTACTAACGTATATCGTAAGTGGTCTGAAAAAGCTACTGTTGTTAATTTTGATTCGGCATCAGATTCCTACGATATAATTGTTACTACTGTTTCTTACAATAATACAGGTAACCCAGCAGCAGCGAATTCCAGCCGGACTATACGAGGTGTACGTTCTATTATTCCTACATCAGTGCATCAGTTTAAGGCAGGCGAAGTAGTGTTACTTGGTTATATCTCCGAGCGTAGAGAGTCTCCAGTTATTCTAGGATTAAGAGCTTATCAATTAAGTAGTACAGTAACTATTATTAATACTGGTACTACTCCCCCTGTCCAATCTTGTCCTCTTAGAATAATGCATGAAACTCCCACAGGGGATGTAGATGTAACTAATGAATCTGAATTAGAAATAACTTGTTCTGATGCTGGAGTAGCAGGTACTGCAAGTGTTCGCTTAAAACCCTACTGTGCAGTAGGCGCTGTTACCTGGACGTGGAATATGCCCGATGACTGTTATAGTAGTACGTAAGGTATAATTATGTTCCTAACTATTCATCCACCCGAAGACCCTTGGGCAGTTGTTTTCATGAAAGAGGCGGGAACTTCTAGCCTAGGTAATGGTATTGCCTGTCTAGTTAAAGTCGCCTGCATATTATATTCAGATCCTGCTCTTCCTAACACTTGTCATTCTGCTCAAATATTTGATGCCTTTAATTCAGACGGAGATTTAATTCCACTACTTAGCCAAATATGTAACTGTGTAGGATCATGTAGTCCTCCATCTATATGCTGTACACCCTTACCTCTTGATGATCCAACTTATTCAACTTGTTATTCATGTCCAGAAGGTCTTGGTGCTGCTTGTAGTGAGCCTCCCCCCGTCAAACCTGCAATTGTGGACGAGCGTACTTATGCTAGATCACTTAATAGATATCGCACGTACTGGAGTGGGGGTCCGCTAACTATATTGTATACAACTGAAGAACAAGAAGTACATCGACGTGGGGGCTGTTGTAATTGTGGAGCTATCGATGATAGTATACTTACTATGACCGATGAAGCTGGTAATACATGGAGTATTATTCTTAAAGTTCTCTCTTAGCCATAATAGGAGTAGTAATGGCCTACGAACGTAAAATAGGAATCCGACGTAAAGGGGGTCAACCTCATGAGTTTATACTGGTTGTTAATCCAGGACAGGTGTATAGATTACCTAAAAATATAACTGCTAAAGATATTGAAACCGTTATTATTGGTGTCCCCGATCAACAAGAACTTCCTCCACTAATTGCTGCTAGATTGGAATATACACAACAGGAAGAACATGAAGTTGTAAAGAAGGATAAGCATAGAGATATAGTAGTAAAGGATGAAGATATCGATCCTAGAACAGTAAAACATGGTACTCCTACTAGCCGAGATTGTTCTAAATGTGGAGGTACGATGTTTAGTGAAGTCACTTGCTGTACTGAACGTAACGCAGGTTTTATATCTAAATGGATTTGTGATCAGTGCAGACATGTTATTTATAAGAAGAGTAAGAGTGCTTAATTATGCAAGTCTTCATTAGTATAATTGCCTTATCCTTAGTAGTTGAAGCTTTAACAGACTTACTATTTTCACCAGGATCAATAGTACATACTAAATTCTGGAAACCTATACAGGACAGATGTAATAATCTACTTCGTCAATTGGTACATTGTGAGTATTGTACTTCCTTTTGGCTCAGTGTTATAGTATACATAATGCAAGGGCAGCCTGCTTTCTTATCAGTCACTTGGAGTATATCCGACTTGTATGTTATACTTATAATCTGGAGACTATCACATGTATGGCATGCAATTATTCAACGTACAATAACTTCTAGTCTAATGACAGGTAATAATGTATCTGTGGAAGAGGATTAAACAATGGCAGCGCCAGTTTTAGCTTTCTATACCACTGCCGGAGTTGCAGCTCCCGCAGTAGACTTTAGTACTATACCTGCTGGGCAAGAAAGTACTACCTTAGAACTTATACTTTGGAACAATAAGCCAGCTACTGTATTAGCAGATACGGCAACTAACGTAGTAGTATCTGTACGTAATGAAGTAGTTTCCTCAGTAGATGATCCTGTAGCTCAAGGTTGGGTACTAGCGAAATCTAATGGCGTAGAAAATCCAAACAACGTATCTAACGTATATGATGACGCCCAGGTAGCTTTTGTACCTATTAACTCAGTTCAAGATTTAGAAATAGGTAATATCCCTAATGGATGCGGTCGTCACATCTTTCTTAAAGTAGTTGTCCCTTCTGATGCATCCACTCAAGCAGGTATTAGACTCCGTGTTATTGCCGGTTCCTCTTCACTATCCCGAGGCTTACCTTACTTCTTCAATAGAGCCTTCGGCGATGGAATAGTTGACAATCTAGTAAGACAAACATTTCCTCCTATACTAGATCGTAAGGTAGGAGTATGGACTGATGTAGTAGTTCAAGTAGCTGGTCGGTACACTGGTAATACTGCTAAGAAGTTTTTAGTTAAAGTAGTTGCAGGTACCAGTCCCGGATACTTTACTTATAGTTGCTCAGACGATGATGGTTCTAGTTATAGTAGTACCCTAACTTCTAGTACTGGTAGCTTTACAGCAGTATATACATCATTAAGTGTATCCGAAGGGGTAACTATACGATGGATAGCCGGTACTTCACAATCTGTAGCTGCAGGTGATCAATGGGCCGTTTACGCTGATATTGTTCCCTTTGCTTTGAAGCCGGGTATTAGTTCTGCACTACAAGGACAGGTTGGATTTGGTGAAGCCTTAGTATACGGTAATAGAGTATTGCATCAGAGTCCTAGTTCTATTAGCGGACTAACAGCTAGTAAGTTTAACTATGTAGTATTAAATGCAGATGGTACTTTAGAAGCTGATACTTCAGCTAATCATCAAATAGGTAGTTTAGTACTAGGATGGATGCTTACCGATACTCAAAAGGTAGTATCTACAGGTAGACTAGCTCCTTTAGTCACTATGGGTTTAGACTTATGGGATGACTTTGCTCCATTATGGCAGACTATTGGAGGTCTTACTTGGGCTTACAATAGAGGTAAGTTTCGTAAGTTTGATGCTCTAGTAAGAATACCAGGTGCCACATCAGCTCCGTATGCTACTTTCTCACTAGTAGCTCATACTAATAATTACATACAAGTTGATCCCTTAACTGAACAGGTAGTTAATTATACAGGTATAGGTTATATAGGGGACAACATACCTCTATTTAACGTACTCACTGGCGGTACTTATATACAAAGTTGGTCAGATGATAGAACTAAACTAGGCGTATCTATACTAAAGAATACCTTCGTTAGTACTTTATCTAGTATAGCAACTGGAACTTCTAGTAGTTTTTCCCTTACTAGTTTTGCTAATAGAGGGTTAATTCGTAAGTTAATTGTTACTCCTAGTCCTACGGGCTCTGGTTATACCTTAAGTTTTTACAAGTCTGGTACCTATGATAGTACTACTTTAGAGTATTCAGCAGGAACTCTTAGTGGAGTATTTACAGATAGCTTCTTATGGTTCCATGAAGATACTACTAATACTAGAACTCTTAAAGGGTTTGTTCAGAATAGTATTGGTATTACTACTACCTTCACTATCGAAATCGAACATGAACGGTATTCATAATGCAATTGGTTAATAGATTTCATAAGGTACGAGCCTTATATCCTAATCAAGGATATAGTCGACCTTACATTATTGATCGTAAATGGGGTAAGATACTTCCTGATGATACTTCTCGGGAATGGTATCGTACTCCTGAAGGATTTCATATACCTGTACAAAGCGGAGGTATATACGGACCTACTCCTTTTCCAGACGTCTTTGGTTTTCGTAATCCTGTTTCTTTAACCACTACTGTACATATACTTAGTAGTGCTTATACAGCTGGTAGTGCCGGTGCTGCTTATGGTGTTCGTTTTATTCCTCACGTTAGTTCTACCATAACAAATTTGTATTGCTATATCCAGCTACTTACAGGTACTCCAGCTGCTCTTAACTATGAGATCCGTTCAGGTACTTTATCAACACCAGATACTAGCGGACCTGGTTTACTAGCTAGCGGCACTTGGGTACCTGGTGGTATATTAGGTTGGCAAAAGATTTCAGGGTTAAGTCTTGCAGTAACAGCCGATACTATTTATTGGATAATCTTTGCAGACGCTGATGGTAGTGGGACTGATAACGCTAGGCTATTAAGAGATCTAGGAGGGGTTGATAGCCGTTATGCAATGTCTCTTAGTAATATCTCTTCAGTAACTACTAGTAATGGTTTTAGTACTGTAACTACAGGTGCTGAAGTTCCCTCAATAGTAATTGTATTAGCAAATGGTCATGTTGTAGGTAATGCCTGCGCTATAGTTTCTGCCTCTACTAACAACGCACTACAACGAGGTGGTTATTTATCTGATCTAGATACTATTGCTGGAGGTGTAGGATTAAACACTACGCTTAAGTTACATGGTTTAGTATTCGGTGCAGGTTCTAATAATATTAGTGGTGCTAAAATATATGCTGGTCTAGGAGGTCCTGCAACTAGTCCTTTGTATACTAGCACGGCTACTCTTGTTGATAATTCAAATGCAGTAAATGCAGTACTATTTATTACTTCAACTTTACTTGTATCAGGTACAATTTATCGCATTGTACTAACTTATTCAGGTAGTGCAGCTGAACCAAAGATTGTTGGCCAGGGTACGGGGGCAGATAGTAATACAGTTCAAACCTTTCCGGGTAAAGGCAACTGGTACTGGACGCAGGATACTGCTGGTAGTTGGGTAGATAGTATAGACTCTATACCTCTTATGGGTCTCATTATTGATGACTTTGATGCTAATGCCGTTGCTTTCGCACCTGCTGCACCAGGACGTTCATTTCCAAAGCCGGGATAATATGCATATTGTTAATCGTTATCATCAAGTTCGTATTCTACAAGGCTATGATATTAGTCTACCTCATATATTAGATACGAAAAAAGGCACCCTATCACTCCCACCTAAACTACGAGAGTTAAGTAAAAGTATCTTTACAAATAGGGGGTACCCAAAACTATGTTTTGGAACACCTACAACTGGAACAATATCTGCTAATAGTACTACTCTACTAAACTCTGCATACGTTGCTGGTACTTCAGGTAATGCTGTTAGTGTTAAGTTTATGCCCTTTGACAACCTTACCTTAACTGATTTATATTTCTATATTGAATCTTATGGAGGTACTGCCGCTTTAGTAAATGATCTAGAGCTAGAAGTACGATCAGGTACTAACACCGGTCCAGGTACTACTGGTCCATCTTTATTAGCTAGTACTACTGTTAATCCTAGTTCAGCTACTGGATGGCTACACTGGTCAGGTCTTAGTGTAGCTTTAACTGCTGGTTCTCTTTACTACTTTATCATAGGTGATGCTGATGGAGGGGTTACTAATTTTGCTCGAATTGTTCATCAGGGTACTTATGTAACAAGTAATGAACAAAGTCGTTATGTCTTTTGGATGCCCTATACAACAACAGATGGTTTTACCACAGGTACTCGAGGTTTTAGTTTACCACCTTGCGTAGCTGTTTTTAGTAACGGTACTGTATATGGTTGGCCTTTTGGTAGTTCTTCTACTCACAATAGTTCTGGAACTTATCAACGGGGATTACATGT